>QMCD01003301.1_pt1 | contig 11720 bp, 10 predicted proteins | sample 1821841 | NCBI WGS metagenome assembly QMCD01 (sample SAMN01991225, study PRJNA193472) | Termite gut metagenome, whole genome shotgun sequencing project. | isolation source: worker | host: Macrotermes natalensis | reverse complement strand
CCGGTTTTTGACGAATGCAAGTTCAATGTCAATGGCAATATTGGGACATCTATAAAATTAATCTCTGCCATTAAATAAATAACATTACTTTTGTCCGGCCTCTTATTATTTCTAAGAGGCCGGGTTACCCAAACTCAAAAATATAACAACGTCATGGAAAAGAATTTCACAGAACAGGACAATTTAAAGCTTATCAATGAAATGATAACTCAAGCCAGGGACAACATCCGGAAAGGTTCGGCTAACTATATGATACGGGCGGGATATAGCGTAGCCGGCATAGCTCTGCTTAATATCCTATTGATACATATATTGCCTAACCCCAACATGTCTTTTTGGATATGGGCCCTAATGTTGCCCTATTATATTATTGAAAGAATATTAGGAAACAGGGCGGATAAACAGACTGTAGTAAAGACGCATATAGACAAAATCATAGGAAAAACATGGGAAGCCTTTGCTTACTCGGTTGCCATAACACTTATTGTAATTATTGGGATGGAAAATATTACCTAAACCACGTCCGGGGAGATTTGACTTTCAAGATCAAAAAGAAGAATGCTTTTTTCCAACCCTCCAAATCTATCCATACTTTTTTCGAAATGGTGGTTTGCCAAATCGACACAACAGACGTAAAAAGATTTCCCCGAAAGGAAAGTATTTCTACCCGAAATATATTTTCCGAAACAAAATTTCAGTACGACAACCACTTCTGGGATGATTTCAATATCATCCTGCCGGAAGAACGATTGAATGAAGCCATTGGCCGTATATCTTCCAAAATAGAAGAAATGGAATAAGTTTAATAAAAAAACTTCCTTCTATCATTCCCGATTTTGTGATAAATGATTTATTTGATGTATTTTTGCACATTCTTTTGAGGAAGAAGTGAGAAGTAGGGAGTTAGAAGTGAGAATTAAGTAATACCAAAATTAATATTTTCAGATGGAAACCTTTAGAACTTTTGAAGATTTGCTCGTTTGGCAAAAAGCACATGTTTTTGTTTTGTGCGTTTATTCTTTAACTGAAAAATTCCCGAAGAATGAACTGTTTGGTTTAACTTCTCAGCTTCGCAGAGCAGCTGTTTCAATCCCTGCCAATATTGCAGAAGGATTTAAGAAGCAAGGGACTAATGATAAACTTCGGTTTTACAACATAGCTCAAGGCTCACTTGAAGAAATTACAATATTTTGTCACGAGATTTAAATTATATAAATGAAGAAGAATTTGAAAACGGAAAAAAGAATTTGTGTGAATTGCGTATTCTCCTCAACGCATATTGCGGAGCTATTATTAAAAATCGAGAATTACACAAAAACAACCCTTCTAACTTCTAACTCCTAACTTCTAAAAATTATGACAGCAAAAGAACTTCGCCAATCATTCAAAGATTTTTTCGAATCAAAAAACCACAAAATAGTTCCATCTGCACCCATGGTTGTCAAAGACGACCCTACATTGATGTTTACCAATGCGGGCATGAATCAATTCAAAGATATCATTTTGGGCAATGTCCCTATCAAATATCCACGTGTTGCCGACTCGCAAAAATGTCTTCGCGTTAGCGGAAAACACAACGATTTGGAAGAGGTAGGACACGATACTTATCACCACACCATGTTCGAAATGTTGGGCAACTGGTCGTTTGGCGATTATTTCAAAAAAGAAGCTATCGAATGGGCTTGGGAATATTTGGTCGACATTTTGAAATTAGATAAAAACCGGTTGTATGTTACTGTTTTTGAGGGAAGTCCGCAAGAAGGATTAGACCGTGACGATGAAGCTGCCGGTTATTGGGAAAAATATCTTTCCAAAGACCGTATCATCAACGGAAACAAAAAAGATAACTTTTGGGAAATGGGAGATACAGGTCCGTGCGGTCCCTGTTCGGAGATTCATATCGATTTACGTCCGGATGATGAACGCGCCAAAACTCCCGGAGTTTCATTGGTCAACCACGACCACCCGCAAGTCATTGAAATTTGGAACTTGGTATTCATGCAGTTCAACCGCAAAGCCGACGGCTCGCTCGAAGGACTTCCCGCCAAAGTTATCGATACCGGTATGGGATTCGAACGCTTATGTATGGCCATTCAAGGAAAAACTTCCAATTATGATACCGACGTTTTCCAACCGATTATACAAACTATCGGTAAAATCACAGGCAATATTTACGGAAAAGACACAAAGAAAGATATTGCCATGCGTGTGATTGCCGACCACATCCGCACCATTGCATTTTCGATTACCGACGGTCAACTGCCGTCGAATGCCAAAGCAGGTTATGTGATTCGCCGGATTTTGCGCCGCGCCGTTCGTTACGGATATACATTCCTCGAACAAAAACAGGCCTTTATGTATAAGCTGATTCCCGCTTTAATTGATACGATGGGAGATGCTTATCCCGAATTGACTTCACAACAGGTATTGATTGAAAAAGTAATCAAAGAAGAAGAAGATTCTTTCTTGCGCACATTGGAAACAGGAATCAAGCTGTTAGACAAAGTAATGGCAGAAACAAAATCCAAAGGTAAAAACATTATCGACGGCGCCAACGCCTTTACACTATATGATACTTACGGTTTTCCGCTCGATTTAACAGAACTGATTCTCCGGGAAAACAAAATGGAAGTTGATAATGCCGGATTTGATTCGGAAATGCAGAAACAAAAAGACCGCGCCCGTAATGCTGCCGCTGTCGAAACCGGAGATTGGGTAACTGTCAGGGAAGGCGAACCTGAATTTGTCGGATATGATGAAACCGAATGTGAAGCACAAATCCTCCGTTACCGGAAAGTCAAACAAAAGAATCAGGAATTTTATCAAATCGTTTTCGACCGCACTCCTTTCTATGCCGAAATGGGGGGACAGGTTGGCGATAGCGGATTCGTGAAAAACGAAAAAATTGCAACTATTGAAATTTTCGATACCAAAAGGGAAAACAACTTAGCCGTTCATCTGACCAAAACATTACCGGCAGATGTAACGGAAACATTTTTAATTCAAGTAAATACAGATAAACGCCGGGCTACGGAATGTAATCATACGGCAACTCACCTATTGCACGAAGCCTTGCGCGAAGTATTGGGAACGCATGTGGAGCAAAAAGGTTCGTTTGTTTCGCCCGATGTATTGCGTTTCGACTTCGCACACTTTCAAAAGGTAACGGATGAAGAAATTCGCGAAGTTGAGAAATTAGTAACGGCTAAGATCCGTGAAAATATTACTTTGTGCGAAAGCCGTTGCATTCCCATAGCTGAAGCTAAAGCAATGGGCGCCACAGCGCTTTTCGGCGAAAAATACGGTGAAGAAGTACGTGTGATTCGCTTTGGTTCTTCTATTGAACTTTGCGGAGGAACGCACATCGCCTCCACCGGAAATATCGGTACTTTCCGCATTATCAGCGAAAGTTCGATTGCTGCCGGTATCCGCCGTATAGAAGCTATTTCAGCCGAAGCTTGTGAAAAATTCTTCTACGCACAACAAGATTTGATTCGCGGAGTACGTTCCATGTTCAACAATACTCCGAATTTGGTACAGGCTCTGCAAAAATTCTTCGAAGAAAATGCCGATCTGAAAAAGCAAGTGGAAGAATACGTGAAAGAAAAAGCTATTTTGCTTAAAAAATCGATTATTGAAAACAAGAAAGAAATTAACGGCATTACAGTTTTTGTTGTCAAAGGACCATTACCTGCCGAACTTGTTAAAGACTTGGCTTTCCAATTGCGTGGCGAATTTCTTGAAAAAATGTACTTTGCAGCAGCCACTGAAAGCGAAGGTAAACCCATGCTCACTGTGATGATTAGCGATGATTTGGTAGCTCAAGGCATGAATGCCGGACAAATCGTCCGTGAGGCTGCTAAGAAAATCCAAGGCGGCGGCGGCGGACAACCTCACTTCGCAACAGCCGGCGGAAAAGATATCGACGGATTGGCAACTGCTTTAGACGAAATAATCGCCAAAGTATAATCTTACAAAAAACGACGTTTTTAAATATATTTAACCCGAAAAGTTGTATAGCAGTACAACTTTTCTTAACTTTGCCAAATAATCTTATGGAAAGAGTAATAATTCAGACCAAAGCTTTTCAAGATTTTTATAAATCATTGAATGCCAGAACAAAAAAGAAAGTTGATTACATTGTAGAAATTCTACAAAGCGGAGAAGTTGTATCTGCTAAATTCTTAAAAAAATTAGTAAACACAGAATTCTATGAAATGAGAATTTCTACAGATAATGAATATCGAACAATTATTTTCACAATGGATAATGAAAATATTACCAATGCTAACAAAATTTTATTACTAAATGGATTTATAAAAAAGTCGACAAGTGATTATTCAAATAAAATAGCTATAGCCCAAAAGATATTAATAAAGGAACAATATGGAAAAGATTGATAGAACTAAAATAAATTGGGATAAGATTAAGCAACTCCCTACTTTTAATGATTTATTAGATGAAAAATATGGAAAACGGGGAACAGAGTCTCGTGAAAAATTTACAAAAAAGGCTTATGCCTATTATTACGGGCAAATCATTGAAGATAAGCGTCGTGAAGCCAAATTAACCCAAGGACAGCTGGCAGAAAAGATAGGTGCAGACAAATCTTATATCTCCCGATTGGAATCTGGAAAAACTGAACCGAAAATTTCCACATTTTATAAGATAATGGAAGCTTTAGGATTAACAATCGAATTCAAACATATAAAACAAATTTGAAATGTCTCCGGCAACTCTTTTAACGCTCGTTACCGTTGGAATTACCATTTGGGGTTTCAGCAACCGCCAATTAATGGAAAAATTCATCATGTCGCCCTATGCCGTAGTTCATGAAAAACAATGGTGGCGCATCATTACCCACGCATTTATCCATGCCAACTGGATGCACTTGATTTTCAATATGATTGCATTGTGGTCATTCGGTATCGCAGTGGAGCAATACTTTTCAATGATATCTCCGATACCTCAAATGCAATTTTATTTGATGTATTTTGGCGCCATTATCTTTTCTTCCATTCCCGATTTGAAGAGAAAAAATAATCCCAACTATCTGAGTTTGGGAGCTTCCGGAGGAGTTTCCGCCGTTATTTTCGCTGCCATATTTTTCGACCCTTGGAATTTGATCTATATTTTCTTCCTGCCTTGTCCGGGAATTGTTTTCGGAGTACTTTATCTCGTGTATTGCAGTTATATGTCTAAAAATGGAGAAAACGATCATATCAATCACGACGCCCATTTTTACGGTTCTATTTTTGGATTTATATATCCTTTGCTGTTAGAACCTTCAATATGGCAACATTTTATTTACCAATTAACACATCCTACATTTTAGGTTTGTACTATGGATATCCGAGCTTGGAATAAAGACGGCTCTTCTATTTTAGAAGACTTATTGTATGAAGCTATTTTCATACCCGAAGGCGTTGAACCGCCTCCGCGCGACATCATCAAGAATCCTGAAATTGATGTTTATATCCGGGATTTGGGGAGTAAAAAGGATGATTTGTGTCTGTTTGCCACTATCCATGATAAAATCATCGGCGGCGTGTGGGTGCACATTTTAGCCGGTGAAAATGTACAAAAAACTCGGCTTCGAAATCATCCAAGAAAATGAACACGATTATATCATGTTATTACGTTTCTAAACTAAAAATATAAACTTGGTTCAGACAAATAACTTATCAATCTCCTTTGCCGCTTTACGTCCGGAAGCGATAGCCTTTACGACCAGACTTGCACCGCTTGTGGCATCGCCGGCTACAAAAACGTTGTCGGCAGAAGTCTGAAGGTTTTCATTTCCTGCAATATTTTTTCGCGCATCAAGCGAAAGTTGTAAATTTTCGACTAAACCGCTTTGTTCAGGGTGGACAAAACCCATTGCCAACAGCACAAGGTCGGCTTTGATTGTTTCCGTTTTGCCTGTTTCTATAGATTTTACTTCTACGCCGCAGACATTTCCGTTCTCGCCGATAAATCGCTCTGTGGCAAGCGACCAACGTCTTTCACAACCTTCTTTGTGTGACGATGACGTTTTAAGAATATTCGGATAGTTGGGCCACGGCGTTTCGGGATTTGTGCCGGCAGGCGGTTTGGGCATGATTTCGATTTGCGTAACTGAAGCTGCACCTTGGCGGATAGCTGTTCCCACACAGTCGGAGCCTGTATCACCGCCGCCGATAACCAACACATTTTTGCCTTTTGCCGACAATGGGTCGTTATCATCAACCACCCAACGGGCAGCAATGGCACGATTTTGATTTTTCAGGAAATCCATAGCGAAATGGATACCCTGCAAATTTCGTCCCTCTGCCTGTAAATCCCTTGGAACGCCCGAACCGATGGCAATGCAAACAGCGTCAAATCCGTTGGGAATGCCGGTGATTTGCGTATTGCAGATAAATTCCACGCCTTGCTGCCGCATAATTTTCAGGCGGCGGTCAATGATTGTTTTCGCTAATTTGAAATCGGGAATACCGAAGCGTAATAAACCACCCGGAACCTCATCCTGCTCAAAAACCGTAACGCGGTACCCCAATGTACTCAACTGATTGGCACACGCCAAACCTGCCGGACCGGAGCCGATTACTGCCACCCGCTTGCCGCTTTTTTTCGTGGCAATACGCGGTTTTACATAACCTTCGGCAAAGGCTTTTTCGATAATCGCCACTTCGTTTTCGCGAATGGTTACCGGCTCGGATCCAAGATTAAGTACGCAACTTTTCTCACACAATGCCGGACAGACCCGCCCTGTAAATTCAGGAAAATCGTCTGTTTCCTGTAAATTTTCGTATGCTTTTTGCCACTCGCCTTTGTAAACCAAATCCTGCCACTCGCTTTGACGGTTACCCAGCGGACAGCTCCAATGACAGAACGGAACACCACAATCCATACAGCGTGATGCCTGCTGTTTTCTGTCCTGTTCGCAAAGCGTTTGTTCTACTTCGCCGAAGTCGGTTATACGTTCGTACACAGGGCGATAACCTGCTTCTTTTCGTTCAATATCTAAAAATGCTTTGGGGTTTCCCATATCTTAATCTTAATAATCGCGTTGAACTTCTGAATTTTTCTGTTGTAAGGCTTTCATTTGCTCTTCCAACAACACTTTTTTATACTCAATCGGTGTTACTTTAATAAATTGACCAATCAAAGCAGGATTTTCAATAATCCGTTTGGCAACAGCGCTTTGCGTGTAGCGATAGTGGTTTTCTATCAGCGACATCAATTCCTGGCTGTCGGTTCGATTATCAACGAGTGAAAGTTCCACCATTTCCATATTACAGCGCGCATCGAAATTGCCGTCTTCGTTCCAAATATATGCTACGCCGCCGCTCATTCCGGCTCCAAAATTCCGACCTGTGTAGCCCAATACGACTACCCGACCGCCGGTCATATATTCGCAACAATGCTCGCCTGCGCCTTCCACAACGGCTATGGCGCCGCTGTTTCGCACACAGAAACGCTCGCCCACGCGACCGTTGATATAGACTTCGCCCGAAGTGGCGCCGTACATCAGCGTATTGCCGGCAATTACATTGCGTTCGGGTGCGTAGGTAGAACCTTTGGCGGGAACAACAAAGATTTTTCCGCCTGAAAGTCCTTTACCGAGATAGTCGTTAGCTTCGCCACACAATATAAATGTCATTCCTCGTGTAAGAAATGCGCCGAAACTTTGTCCTGCCGAACCGTGGAATGTTGCCGTGAAGCTGTTTTCGGGCAAACCTTCTTCGCCATACTTTAAAGCGATTTTCCCGGCAAGAGTTGCGCCAACTGAACGGTCGGTGTTAGCTATCGGTAATTCAACCGTTTTCTTGCCGTTTTCGTAAATTTCTATCAAGGATTTTAATATTGCTGTTTCCGGATTTTTTTCTTGGTCGATTTCTTTTCTCAATGGATCTTTGCCCACATAATTTTTTCCGAAAAGGATTTTTGAGAAATCAACTTTATCTATTTTTGAAATGCCGGTTTTGGGTTTTTCCACGATTAAATCGGTGCGACCGACAATGTCGTCTAACTTCGTAGATCCCATTTCGGCAAGGATTTCGCGCACTTCTTCGGCAAGGAATGTAAAGAAATTGACCAAATAATCGGCGTCGCCTTTGAAGCGTTTGCGAAGTTCTGCATTTTGCGTAGCAACACCCACGGGGCAGGTATTTAAGTGGCATTTGCGCATCATCACGCAACCGAGCACAATCAATGCGCTTGTAGCAAAACCAAATTCTTCAGCGCCGAGAAGCGCTTGAATAACAATGTCGCGCCCTGTTTTTATCTGACCGTCCACCTGCAATGCCACACGCGAGCGAAGTCCGTTCAGCACGAGCGTTTGTTGTACTTCAGCAAGACCAATTTCGGACGAAACGCCGGTATAGCGGATTGAACTCATCGGACTTGCACCCGTTCCGCCCTCGCAGCCGCTGATAATAATAGCATCGGCTTTCGCCTTGGCAACGCCTGCAGCAATCGTTCCGATACCGCTTTCGGCAACCAGTTTTACGCTGATTCTGGCTTTCGGATTGACATTTTTGAGGTCGAAAATCAGCTGCGCCAAATCCTCAATCGAATAAATATCGTGGTGTGGTGGCGGCGAAATCAGCGAAATACCGGGAATGGAATGGCGCGTTTTGGCAATCACTTCATCTACTTTGAAGCCGGGCAACTGTCCGCCCTCGCCTGGTTTTGCGCCCTGCGCTACTTTTATCTGAATTTCGTCGGCATTGACCAAATAATTGGCTGTTACCCCGAAACGTCCCGAAGCCACCTGTTTTATCGCGCTGCGAGCTGCGGTGGCAAAGCGGGCAGGGTCTTCTCCCCCTTCGCCGGTATTGCTTTTTCCGCCGATGCGGTTCATCGCTGTTGCCAACGCTTCGTGCGCTTCTTTACTGATGGAACCGAACGACATTGCACCGGTAACAAACCGGCGGGTAATCGCCTCGACCGGCTCAACCCGCGAAATATCAACCGGATTGCGCTTGTAGTCCAAGCGGTCGCGCAAGAAAATCGGGTAGGCTTTGTCGTTTACCGCCGAACTGTATTCTTTGAATTTTTTGTAATTGCCCAAACGAGTGGCAATTTGCAAAGTAGCGATTGTTTCGGGGTTCCAAGCGTGTTTTTCACCCTCTTTGCGGAAAGCGTATTGTCCCAGGTCGCCGAGATTTTCATTACCGAAAGCACCGGAGTGAAACCGCAACACATCTGTCGTAATATCTTCTAAATCGGCACCTCCGATTGGAGAAGAAGTATCTGCAAAATAGTTGTCAATCAGATTTTGCGACAATCCCAACGCTTCAAAAAGTTGCGCACCACGATAGGAGCCAATGGTGGAAATACCCATTTTCGAGATTACTTTCAACAGTCCTTTGCCGACTGCTTTGATGAAATGCTTTTCGGCAGTGGCATAATCGAGCGAAAGCGTTTGTTCTTTTATCAATTGATTGATAACGGAATATGCCATATAGGGATTGATTGCACTTGCGCCGTAGCCGAGCAAAAGGGCAAAGTGCATCACCTCGCGCGCCTCACCCGTTTCTACGATGAGGGCGGTTTTGGTGCGCTTTCGTTTTTCGATTAAGTGGTGATGTACAGCCGAAACAGCCAATACAGAGGGAATTGGCGCATTTGTTTCATTTACGTCTTTATCCGAAAGAATAATGTAGTTGAATTGTTCTTCTACCGCCTGTTCGGCTTCTTTGCATAATCGTTCTACGGCTTTTTTCACTCCACCTTCGGCTACAGGGAAAGGCGTCGCAAGCGTTTTAGTGCGGAAGCCTTTGTAGTCGATATGGCGAAGAATATCCATATCGCGATTCGTTAAAACCGGCTGTTTGATATGTACTTGTTTGCAATGTTCTTCCGAAGGGGAGAGCAAATTTTTGTCTAATGCACCGATATAACCTTCGAGCGACATGACCAACTCTTCGCGAATGGGCTCCCTCGGCGGATTGGTTACTTGGGCAAATTGCTGGCGGAAATAGTTGAACAGCAGCTGCGGTTTTTCCGAGAAGAGCGCAATCGGCGTGTCGTTACCCATTGAGCCTGTAGGTTCGGCTCCGCCTTCCGCCATTGGTGCGATAATGCGTTGAATTTCTTCATCGAAATAGCCGAAAGCCTTTTTCAGTTGTTCGTAATTTTTCACATCGGGCGACACTTTTCTTCCCGAAGTTATTTCTTCCAAATGTATTCTGTTTTTGCGCAACCATTCACCGTATGGAAATTGGTTAGCCAGCGCTTCTTTTATCTCGTTATCCCGGTAAATCGTTCCGGTTTGGGTATCGACAATCAAAATTTTACCGGGCTGCAGGCGACCTTTTTCAACTACATTTTCGGCATCAACAGGCAATACGCCTGCTTCGGAAGCGATAGTCAACATTCCGTCTTTGGTCAGCGTGTAGCGGGCAGGGCGAAGTCCGTTGCGGTCTAACATTCCGCCTGCGTATCGCCCGTCCGAAAACAGAAGCGTTGCCGGTCCGTCCCAAGGCTCCATCAATATGGAATGGTATTCGTAAAATGCTTTTAATTCCTGCGAAATCGGGTTTTTATCATTGAAACTTTGCGGCACGAGCATTGCCAAAGCGTGCGGCAGGGACATTCCTGCCATTGTGAAAAATTCCAGCATATTGTCGAGCGAGGCGCTGTCGCTCATTTGGAGTTGAACGACAGGATTTATAACCGTTTCATCGCCTAAGTCCGGCGATTGCAACACGCTTTCACGCGCCGCACTCCAAAGCCTGTTTCCGCGAATGGTATTAATTTCACCATTGTGTCCCAACAAACGAAACGGCTGCGCCAATGCCCACGAAGGGAAAGTATTGGTACTGAAACGGGAGTGAACGAGCGAAATTCCGCTTGTAAGATTGGGATTTTGCAAATCGAGAAAGTAATGCCGCAATTGTGCCGACGATAACATTCCCTTATAAATCATATTTTTCGACGAAAGGCTTACAATGTATACGTCTGTACATGCTTTTTCAATTCTTCGGCGTGTGCGATAAAGTTTCACATCTAACTGTAGGGGCAGAATATTTTCCGTGCTATTATCGGGTCGAACATATTCACCCCCTACATTGGCAACGAAAATCTGTTTTATGGCAGGTTCGGTATCCAATGCACCGGTGCCGAGCATTGAATTGTCGGTGGGAACATCACGCACAGCAAGCAGCAATAAGCCTTCTTCTGCTGTTGCCTGTTTGATTATTTCTAAAATTTCCGCAATGCGTTTTTCATCTTTCGGCATAAAAACAAGACCTGTGCCATAGCTGCCGTTTTCGGGAATGGAAATTCCCTGTGAAAGAATAAATTCGTGCGGAATTTGTATCATAATTCCAGCACCATCGCCCGTTGCGGTGTCGGCACCTTCAGCCCCGCGGTGCATCATATTTTCGAGGATTTTCAACCCGTCGTCAATGATTTTGTGCGACTTTTTCCCCTGTATGTTGAGCAACAAGCCAACTCCGCAGGCATCGCGTTCATAAGCGGGATCGTAAAGTCCCTGTTTTTCTATTTGAAATGTAAAATTTCCCATAACCTTAATTTTTGTACAAAAATAGGATGTGGGTAAAAATTGCGGGACGAATTTGCCGGGTGGAATTTTTGTTGGAAATAGAGAAATAGAAGATTTGTTTTGAAATTTGAGTTTGGGTTTAAAATTTATATTTAAGATTGATATTTTGTGGAAATGGTATTTCATGGAAGGGTTTTCGGTAGATGAAAAAAATTCCGGGAGA
>QMCD01002318.1_pt1 | contig 11720 bp, 9 predicted proteins | sample 1821841 | NCBI WGS metagenome assembly QMCD01 (sample SAMN01991225, study PRJNA193472) | Termite gut metagenome, whole genome shotgun sequencing project. | isolation source: worker | host: Macrotermes natalensis | reverse complement strand
GAGTAATCGTTAATCCATCATCCGCAGAGCCGTTCGCAGTATCCGCCCACGACACAGCCGTGTAACCACCAACCAACCGACTATCAACAATAGACAGAAAAGAAGAATTAGACACCGAAGCATCGATCAAATCCGCAAGCAAAGCGGGCATAAAGCCCGCTCAATTGTCAATTATCCACTAAATCTCGATCGGGCGGCCGACGTAGAAGTCGAGCACGCGGGTCGAGAACAGATAGTTGAACCGAGCCTGGGCCTGCTCCGAGCGCGCCGCGGCAAGTTGCGTGCCCGACTCGCTGTACTCATAAGCCGTGGCCTTGCCTTCGCGGTAACGGATCTCCATCGCACGGAACGACTCCTCGGCCGCGGCAAGCGCCTGTGAAGCCGACCGGAAACGACTCTCGGCACCAACCGCCGTCTGCCATGCCTGCTGGATCTCCTTGTACAACTGCTGGCGCGCCGCATCCAACTCCAACTGCGAATTCATCGCCGACAACTTAGCCTGCCGGACGCTGTTGCGCGTGCGGTTCTGGCTGAAGATCGGAATGCTGAGGTTCAAACCAATGTTCTCGCCGTGTTTGTTTCGCAGCTGATCGGCCAGATCCTGCTGCTCGACGTCGGAGCCGAACATATAGTAATAACCGTCACTAAACGACGCACCCAGCGACAGCGACGGCCAATAACCGCCCTTGGCCACCTTCACCTTGTGGTTCGCGCTTTCGAGCGACAGTTCGGCCTGACGAACCGACGGACGAAGCCCCTGGGCGGTCTCATAAATTGCGTCGGGCGAGGCCAGCGGCACAAAGTCGAGGCCCACCGTCCCGTCAGAGGTCCCGTCGGAAGCCCTGTCTGCCGGCACAACTATATCAAAGCCACCGGCGTCGGGCAGGTTCAGAGCCTGCGAAAGGGTCAGCAGCGCCATCTGAAAGTCGTTCGCCGCCGTCACCTCGTTCACCTCGGCCGAGGCCAGCTGAGACTGGATGTCGAGCAGCTGCGCACGCGACACACGACCCTCGTCGNNNNACATCACCTGAGTGTCCTCCACCTGTTTGCGCATCAGCGCCGCACGCTCGCGGTGCACCCCCGCAACCTCGCGGCGGTACAACACGTCGAGATAATACCCCGTGACGTTCAGCTCGACGCTCTCCTTGGCCCGCTCCAGGCCCGCCATCGCCGCCTGTACATCCAACCGGTCGGCCTTCACCTGATTGTTGATGCGAAAGCCGTCGAACACCGTCATGTTGGCCGAGGCCGACAGGGATGTGTTGCTCGCCTGGGTGTCGACATATCCGTTGCTGTCGTTGGAGATCGAGCGCCCGAAGCTGAAGTTCTGGCCGATGCCCGCACTGAGGCTCGGCAGACGGCTGCTTTGGGTCGTGTTGAGATTCACCTCGGCGTTCTCCACCTGAAGGGCGGTCTGCCGAACGCCGATATTGTTCTCGATGGCGTAGTCGATACACTCCCTGAGCGTCCACTGACGGCCCTGAGCGGACACACTCGCCGCAACGAAAAGACAGGCCGCGGTCAAAAATATATTCCTGAAATTCATACGAACTAAACTTTTAGTTATTACCTCCAATCAAGGACCGGAAGGATTAAAATCCGAGCCCGATGCCCAGCGAGAACGGCTGCACCTCGGGGCCGTTGTCGGTGTCGAACAGATTGGTCAACCCGTAGTTGCCGAAGGCGTAGATGCCCCGCCAGCCGATCCGTGCCGTGAGCCCCCCCTGAGCGAACTCGGTGTAGGCCGTGCGGAGCTTCTCTTTTGGGAGCTTGCTCTTGAAGTGCGACCCGATCATAAGGTCGGCGTACACGCCCGCCGAGATGAAAAAATTACGCGTCGGCGAGAACTCCAGCGCCACCGGAATGTGGATCGCCACGGTGTTGAGCTTCGACTTCTTGAGCTTTTCTGCAGCATCCGCAGGACGAACATGAAGCGGTGTCAACACGTCGTCGCTGTCGAGCATAACCCGCACCGGCGTCTGCATCACATAGTCGTTCACCCGCAAACCCAGCGCCATCGAGAAACCCAACACATTGTTGCGCGAAATGCGGCCCGCTAAATGGACGAAATTCCAAGTCCAACCCAGCGAACGCCCCATGTCCAGCTCCATGAACGTGTCGTTCGAACCCCTCAGACCGTTGAAACCAACCTCCATGAACCCGATGTGGCTGCGGTAGGCACGCTTCCTGCGGCTGTGTTCGCCCGACTCGAACCCGTCGAAATCGTCGAAATCGTCGAACTCATCCGAGTCGAAACTCTTCCAACTGTCCCACTCTGTGTTCCAGTCGCTCTGTTTGTTCCAATCGCCAGGGTCCGCACCCAGAATTCTGAACGGCGAGTCCTGAGCGTTCGCCCCCGCTATCGCCAGAAGTGAAAAACTAAAAACGAAAAGTGAAAAAAGTATTTTCTTCATGATATCTTTTAACTTATTATGAACCAATCTAATTTTCGTCAAAAGCGCTCAAATTTTGCACCGACCGAAGTTTTGAGGAAGGGAATTTACTGAGGCGTAAATGACCGACCGAGAAACGAGGAGGTGTGAAAGATGAGTGCTTTTCACGAAAATTATTTCGCAACCTGATTACCGCGCACCTTTTGGCCCGCCAACAAGCCCTCTACGACCTCGATGTTCATGCCGTTCGACAGGCCGGTGGTGATGTCGTGGCGCTCGAAGCGCTGATGTCCGGGCAGCGTGTCCACCGCCAGCCACACATAAGTCGAGTCGCCAGCGAACGTCACCGTGCTCTCCGGAACCGTCACCACGTCGGCCGCGCGGGCCAACACGATCTCGGCATTGGCACTGTACCCCGCGCGGATCACAACGCTGTCGGGAATAGTGGCCGCGGCCTTGATCTCGAACAGGATCGCACCGTTCTCCTCCACACCCAGCGGCGAGATGTACTCCAACCGCGCGTCGAACGACTGGTTCTCGATCGCACCCACGCTCAACTTCACCGGCATCCCCGCGTGCACACGGCCAACCTCGGTCTCGTCGACATTCCCGACAAAGATCAGATCACTCATATCGGCAACCGTCGCAATGGTCGTCCCCTCGTTAAAGGTGTTGGCGTTGATCACCGACGTACCCACCTTCACCGGCACGTCGAGGATCATGCCCGTGATCGTCGACCGAACCTGAGTATTCGCTATATCGGCCGAGCTCTTCGACGCTCCGTCGCGAACGATATCGAGGTTGTCGCGTGAGTTCTGAAGCTCCTCAACCGCGCGACGGTACTCACCCTCGCTCGTCTCCATCTCCTCGACCGCGATCACCCCCTGCGAGAATAGTTCTTTCTGCCGGTTATACACCGCCTCGGTGGTCCTCATCGCAATCTCCGCAATCCTCACGCGACTCTCGGCGGCGTTCAACTGGTTCATGTCGGGGATCACCTTCACAACCGCTATCACCTCGCCCGCCTGCACGAAGTCGCCCGCCTCCTTGCGCAACTCCGACACGATGCCCTGGATCTGGGGTTTGATCATGATCTCGTCCCTCGGTTCGATCTTACCCGTGGCCACCGAAGTGTTCTCGATGGTACCCGTTCCGGCGGAAACGATCTGATACTCGGCCTTCACCGGCTGAGATTTGCGCCACAGTGCGTAGAATGTGCCCAAAACCACCAAACCGATGAGCACGATCAAAAAAATCCTAAAAAACTTCCTCATGACTATAATAATTATTTATCCAAATTCAAGTGATCCAACAAATACAACACCTCGGAGTACTTGTCGAAACCATACTTTTTGTAATCCTCGGGAGAGAGCATCACGTCGGGCCAAAAAACCCTCGCACGACGGTCTCCGGAGGGCACGAACACCTGCATAGAATTGCTGATCGACCCCCGCACTCCGGTGTGTGTCAACTCGAACGGCGTCACTTCCATGAACGAGTTAGGTGCCTGACCCGACGGTGTGCCCACAACCGTCGCTCCCATCTTCCACAAGAAGAACGCATAGTGGAACGCCGCGCTGAAAGTCCCCGCATCCGTAAGCACGAACACCCGCTCCGGCTCATAGATCGCCCCTGGTTTCGAACGGTCGACACTCTCCCTGCCGTCCCATTCGGCGAACATAAAGTCGCCCATCGCGACATTAGTCCCATTAGACTCGTTGTACTCATCCAGCGTCATGCCTGTCTTCCGCAGGTAGAGCGGCGAAACCAACTGGCAATAGTTTGTGCCGAAATCGTCTTTCGACATATACTTCTCGCCCCAGATCTGATAGATGGTTTGGAAAACCGTAGGTGTGAACCCGCCGTCGTTCCCCCGCAGATCTATCACCAAATACGGCGCTCCCTCGCGTTTCATCTCGGCCAGCATCGCGGCGAAAGTCTCGTGCAGCGACGGCACTCCGGCCACAGCTTCGTCGAGGTCCTCGGGCATCTCGCGCCCCAACACATAGTCGTACACCTGGCGTATCATCGCCTCGCGGTTCGGCCACCCGGCAACCCTCTCCAACGCCTCGCGCGAGGTGATGGCCGTGTAGCGGAACAACATCATCTTCCGGTCCGAGTCCACAAACCGATAGTTCATAAACTCGCTCTCGTCCACCGCGTTCCACACCGGTCGGCCGACCGTCGCACCCTCCTTGTCCAAATACAGCGCCTCATACGTCGCCGCATCCACATACTCCAACCCCACAGTCACTTCCTCGCCATCGGCCCGACGAAAAACCACCTCGACCTCCGTCCCCAATTCGGGCACCAACTGACGCATCGCCCCCAATGAGAACAACCCCCCGCCCAAACGCGCCATAGCGCCGGACTCGTTCTCCACCGGCGACAACTTACGAACCCTGTCCAACAACTCATCCACCCCCACGCCGCCAATGCTCTCCACCCGCGCACCTATCATATCCGCCCTGTCGGCCGCAATGAAATCCACCACCAGTCCATCCCCCATGGCGCTCGCCGAAATCGGATAGCGCGCCGCCAACCAATCGACACCGCCCCCGGAGGTATTCACAAACGTGTGCCCATCCTCCAGCCGCGCCAAAAACGCCCCAGCCAGCCGCCCAAACTCCGCCACGGTAATATTATCGCACAGTTCACCCTCCACACGCTCGACCTCCCGACGAAAGAACGGCCGACCTCCAAAAGCAGTGTACGGATCGGGATGCGTCGCCTCCAAATACCCCGTCAACTCACGCCAATCGGCCACCAAACTGTCCACCCGACTCTCCGGTCGACTCTCCGGTTCGCCGGTAACGGTTGCCCTGACGGTTGTAGCCGCCCCACCAATAATAACCCCATCACCAGCCACACCGCCGGCAATCCCCTGTCCGCACAACAGCAGACACACAATTATCCCAAAAATTCTCTTCATACTATTCATCTCTAATCGCATCTATAGCCTTGATCTTCAACGCCCGCCACGCAGGCAATAAACCCGCCGCAACTCCACACATCACCAACACCACCATCGCACTCATCGCCAACCCGAACGATATGATCGGCTCGTGGATCACCGCCGCCGGAGTGCCGCTATCGTCGAAGTTCATCGTGTCAATACCCATCGACACCGCAATCCCCAACATGAACCCGACCATACCCGCGATCGCCGTCAGAACGAAACTCTCCGACATAATTTGTACAATAATATTCCACGGCTTGGCCCCCAACGCCCGCCGAACACCGATCTCGCGCATCCTCTCGCGCACCGTAACCAACATGATGTTCGAAATCCCAATGATCCCGCTCAGCAACGCTCCCATCCCGACGACCCACATCAAAATACTCACACCCGTGAAGACCCCGTTGAAGATCTTGAACTGCAACTCGATGTTCTGACTCCCCACAGCCTTCGTGTCGGTGGGCGAAATGTCGTGGTTCTCGCGGATCAGAGTCTTCACCTCCTCCTCGACCGCCGCCGCCGGAACCCCCGGCTTGGCCGTGCAACCCAGAAAGTAGAACCCGTCGCCGCGCTCGAACAACATCTGCTGAGTCGTGAACGGCAAGTGGATCGCCTCGTCGACCGGCCCGAAGATGCTGGCAGAAGAGTGCGGCGAAATAACCCCCACGACCTGGAAATATATCCCGTTGATCCGAATGAACTTGCCCACCGGCTCCTCGCCGCGATCGAACAGCGTCTCCGCCACGACATTCCCTATGACGCACACCTTGCGCCGCTGCTCCACGTCCACATCGTTCAACAGCCTACCCGCGTCCTGATTCACCGTGTTGAGCTGGTAAAAGTTAGGGTACACCCCGTGAAAACTCCACGAGCCGCTCTTCACCCCGTTAACCACGCTCTTGTCGCCTCCACCGCCGAACAACACCGGCGAAACTATATCCACCGTCGTGGCCTTTTGCTGCAGCATCTCCACGTCGCTGTTCTCGAACTGCCACCAGCGGCCTATCCGGTACCCTTTGTACGGCTCACTCGTGAGATCGGTCCAAAAGAACACCGAGTTGGAGGCAAAACCGTCGATCTGAGCCTTAATACTCTGCGTGAGCTTGTTGCCTATCGCCAACAAAACAATAAGCATAAACAACCCCCAGAACACGCCGAACCCCGTCGCCACACTGCGAAACTTATTCCGCGTGATGGTCGCCCAAACCTCCGAAAAACTATCTGTGTCGAAAAACTTCACTTCGCTGCTGTTTTTTAATTGATAATTGACAATGGATAATCGATAGTTAAGCTACGCAAAATTTAGTCGGCCCGCATGGCTTCAATCGGCCTGATCCTCGTCGCCTTCAACGACGGTATCAACCCCGCAACCATCCCCGAAATAACCAACACACCCAACGCCGCGAACACAACCCCCAGACCCACCGTCGGATCCTTGAAAGCCGTCATGTTCCCCGCACCGGCGCTTCCCATCACCCGCGCAACCAGCTCCGTCAACCCAACGCCCGCCAAAATACCCAAATACCCAGCAACCGTCGTGATGAACACACCCTCGATGATCACACTCTTGATGATCGACCACGGTGTCGCTCCCAACGCCTTCCGGATCCCGATCTCGCGCGTGCGCTCCTTAACCGTCACCAACATAATATTCGCCACACCCACGATCCCCGCCATCAGCGACGCAAAACCTATCACCCACAAGAAAATATTGACATACCCGAACACCTTCTGCTGCTCGATCGACCAACGCGCCTGGTTCTGGATGTACACGGCCGAGTTGTCCTTGGGATCGAACTTCGAAAACGGACTCATCTTGGCCCGGATACGGTCGGCCAACGCCAGCGCGTCGTCCACCGTCCTGACATCGTTCACCGTAAACTGGATCCCGTTGATCCCCCTCCCACGGTCGTAAAGCTTGCGCGCCGTGGCCAACGGAATGAACACCTCCGATGACCTGCCGCCCGAAATCGGACGCTCGCAAACGCCCACAACCTTGAAAGCTATCCCGTCCACCATAATATATTGACCGATCGGGTCCTCGCCGTTCTTGAACAACACATCCGCCGTGTCCTTGCCCAGCGTCGCCACCTTGCGGCCCGTGCGCTCGTCCAGATCGTTCACGAACCGCCCCTGAGCCATATTTATATAGTGGATCTTCGTATACTCCCCCAACACCCCCGTCACCTGTGGCGTGGCGTACTGATCCCCGAAACTCACACTCCGCGGACGCGTGAAAATGTATGCCGTCATGTAACCTATCTCCGGAACAGTACGCCTCAGATACTCCACCGTCCGGTCGTCGAACCTCACTCGCGTGTCGCTCCGCAACCCCTCGTAAGGCATCGAACGCCAACCCGGCGAAACAAACATCGTGTTGATGGCGCTATTGGCCATATTGCTCTGCACACCGTTCTGCAAACCGTTACCCGCACCCAACAACACGATCAACATGAATATCCCCCACGCAACAGCAAAGCCCGTGAGAAACGTGCGCAACCGGTTGCGCCGCATCGTCTGAAGTATCTCGCCTAAAACACCAAACATCTAAGCAACTTATCTATTATGAACATGGATCGGGTCATGAATCGGGGTACGAAAACCAACTAAAACTCAATAACCGGATTGGGGTTCTTCTCGTCCCTCTCGATACGGCCGTCGCGCAAATAGATCATCCGGTCCGTGGCCCTCGCCACAGCCCCCTCGTGGGTCACGATAACCATAGTGATGCCTTCCTTGCGGTTAACCTCACGCATCAACTCCACAACCTCGCGCGAGGTCACCGTGTCCAACGCACCCGTCGGCTCGTCCGCCAAAATGATACTCGGCCGCGAAATCAACGCCCGCGCAATAGCAACCCGCTGCTTCTGACCACCCGACAACTCGCTCGGCAGATGCTCCGCGTGCTCGCCCAAGCCCAACTTCTGCAAATACTCCATCGCCAACTCGTTGCGCTTGCGCCGGCCCACACCGTTATAATACAACGGCAACGCAACGTTCTCCATCGCGTTCTTATAAGAGATCAGATTGAAGGACTGGAAAATGAAACCCACCTTCCGGTTACGTAACTCAGCCGAAGCAGTCTCACTCAAATTCCAAACCCTCGTCCCATCCAAAATGTACTCCCCCGAATCGTAGTTATCCAGAATACCGATAACATTCAACAGAGTCGACTTGCCCGACCCCGAAGCTCCCATAATAGAAATAAACTCCCCAGCCTTAACGTCGAGATCTATGCCCTTCAACACGTGCAACGCGTTCGGCTCGCCAAGATTGTAGGTCTTGTTCAGATTGCGAATCTTTATCATTATCCAAGTCGGTTTTCCGCCACAAACGGAATTATTCTCATTTTATTGCCCCACAGAGCCAATTTTACAACTATTCCCACCACATTTTGACGACACACCGACCAAAAGGTTACAAACCCGCGGAGTGGAACGACGCGACAAAAGTAGAAATAAAAATAATACTATGCAATACCAACATCTATATTTTTTCAAATAATCCCGTTTTTTTGGAGAAGTGGACAACTTTTTTATACATTTGCACTAATTAATCTAAGTGATCAAACCTATGAAAAAGCTAATTATTGTAATATTATCGCTCCTGGGGGCCACTCTCGCCGGATGTAAATACGAAAACACCTCATCGCCCCAGCTCGGCCTCTTCCACATCTCACACCAGGAAATAACCGGATCGTCGATCACGGTCGTCCGCTATGATTACGACGACAGGGGACACCTCGCCGAAGAGACCCAAACCGTGAACGGAGAGACCGTGTACACCGACTCAGACTATGAATTCGACCAAACAGCCGGTGTGATAACCTATCGCCGGACCACCCACGCGCCCACTCTGGCTCAGTTCAGCCATGTGTCCACTTATAATAACGGCAATTTCCAGACCCTGCTCTCCTACGAAGTGTTCCCCATCACCACAACAGGGGTGGGCACCCAGGCCGTGGAGTACTATCGCATGACGCCCGACCCCATGCTGCCCGAGCTCCGCAAGTCGCGCGAGGAGTCGTTCAAGGACGGCGTGCTGACCGTGACCGACAACTTCCGCTACGACGGGACTATTCTGACCTATGATATGACTGCGACCACAGGAGACCAACCGGCAGTGAAGACCTCCGTCCGCGAAGCATACCGCGACTCGGAACGCAAGTACCCCTCCGCATTCGAAGTGCGCAGCGAAGACGACAAACTGATCGAATACCAGCTATTCCTGTACAACGGCACCGGTCTTATCGGATACGAGATCTATCGCGGCGAAAACATGACCCTCAGCACCTCCGGAACCGTGGACGGTGGAGTGCTGGTAGAGGAGGAAGGCCAGATAACCATCAGCTCGTTCGGCGACCGCCAGACCCAGACCAAGACCGTCACCCGATACGACGCACAGGGCCAAAACCCCGTCGAAACCGAGATCGAGGACGTGTTCATGATGCGCAGTTTCGGGATATAGCCATAACTATTCTTACTTATTGTCGGTAATAAAAGTTACCGCACATTGTAGGCGGCCAGCGCGGCCTCCAGTATCTTTAGCGCCATGGTTATGTCTGTCCTGTTGAGGACGTAAGCTATGCGCACCTGGTTGCGGCCCCGAGCGGGATCGGTGTAAAACCCGCTCCCGGGCGCCATCATCACCGTCGCCAGTGTCTCTTTGCCGATAGTATTGCCAGCAGTATCCCCACCGTCGGCAACACCGTCGGCAATATCGTAGCTAAAGTCGGTCAGCAGCCACGCGCAAAACGCGTCCGCGTCATCCACCGGCAGGCTCGCCATTGTGTAGAAGGCCCCCTGCGGTGTCGGGGAATAGACCCCCGGTATGCGGTTCAAGCCGCTGACCAGAAGGTCGCGCCGAGCGATATATTCGTTATAAATAGCGTCAATATACTCCTGCGGCGCGTCAACCGACGCCGACGCAACCACCTGACCCAACAAGGGAGGGCAAAGGCGTGCTTGCGCTATTTTCATAGCCGTAGCCCGAACCTCCCGATTCCTCGTCACCAACATCCCGATCCGTAGCCCACACTCCGAGTACCGCTTCGACACCGAATCCACCATCACAACATTCGCCTCGCAACCCTCCAACTCCAACGCCGAAAAATGACGCTCGTCCGAATAACAAAACTCGCGGTACACCTCGTCCGAGATCAAAAACAAATCGTGCCGCCTCACAATCTCGGCAATGGTCTCCATCTCCGCCCGACCGTACAAATAACCCGTCGGATTGTTGGGATTGCACACCATGATTGCGCGTGTGCGAGAGGTTATATATTTCTCGAACTCCGCCACCGGCGGCAGTGCAAAACCCGTCTCGATAGACGTCGCAATAGGCACAACCCTTATACCCGCCTGTTGCGCGAACGAGATGTAATTCGCATAGCTCGGCTCGATCATGATAACCTCGTCGCCCGGGTCCAGACACGACATGAACGCGAACGTGATCGCCTCCGAACCGCCCGTCGTCACTATGATCTCATCGGGCGCAACCTCCACGCCCACCCTCTTATAATACTCCGCGAACTTCTCGCGCACACCGAGCAACCCGTCGCTCGACGTGTACGAAATGATCTTCCCCTCATAGCTCCTTAGCGCTTGGAGCCCCACTTGCGGGGTCTCGATATCGGGCTGGCCGATGTTCAAATGATACACTTTCACTCCGCGCGCCTTGGCCGCGTCGGCCAAAGGAGTGAGCTTACGAATGGGCGAGGATGGGAGCGCCGCTCCACGGTTAGAAATCTTAGGCATGGCTATTAAAATTGAAAATGGAAAATTGAAAATTGAAAATTGAAAATTGAAAATGGAAAATGGAAAATGGAAAATGGAAAATGGAGATAATTAGCTGATCTGAGGATAAGATGATAAGCTAACGCAGAAGCTACGCGACACAAAACGCTACGCAAAACACAAAGCTACGCAACGCCCATTCCCGAGTCGCCCGGGCGCCTCGTCAGTTCGCGGTTGTCTCCGCTTGACCAGCGCTCGGCGGCAAACTGAAGGTGATTATCTTAACTTACAAATACGCCTCCAGCACAGTGCCCTCGCCGGCCAAGGTGACAACAGGCTGGTCGGCCGGAACAAGCACCGTTCCGCGCTCCGCCAACACGACCCTCCCCCCGACAGTACTCACCTCGACAATGCCCGCCGTACAAACATAAACCGTGAACCCGTCCCGCGCCGACGCATCGCGCTCCACACTCCCCCCTATGTCGATAAGGTTAACAGTAAAATGCCCCCCCTCCACCAGCAGCGCCGCCTCGTTCCTCTCCGCCCGTAGGTTAATACGCCTCACCTGGGCCGCCGCATCCATCGCCTCGGCCGCCAACCCGGTGTGCAGCTCCCGCCGGGCGGGCATGCAGG
>QMCD01003342.1_pt1 | contig 11723 bp, 13 predicted proteins | sample 1821841 | NCBI WGS metagenome assembly QMCD01 (sample SAMN01991225, study PRJNA193472) | Termite gut metagenome, whole genome shotgun sequencing project. | isolation source: worker | host: Macrotermes natalensis | reverse complement strand
ACGGGGCGGTAGCCCGTGTGTTTGATTCAGCCGTCAAAACGGTTTTGGGTCGCCGAGGAGCGGAGCGCTAGCCTTTTGGTTCGTTTTGGGCAATGCCAAAATGAACGTTTAAGCGGAACGAAGTGCAGCAGAAAAAAATCCAACATTAAATCTCAACTACTGATTCGCATTATTAAGTTATTGCAAAAAACTACCCTGACAGGATAATATTATTTTCATGTTCAGGATAATTTCTCTACTTTTAGAACTTTAAAAAGTAACAAATACAAACAAATCAGTTTAATCTATTAATTTTTAAAACCTTACACTATGAACAAGTATTCCATTAAGGCTTTCATTGAAGAAACAGCACAAGACGAGTCAAAAAATGACTTTTTCCAATTAGAAAGTCCCCATATGCTCGAGCTTAACATCAACAACCAGACTGTAATGTTGAAAAAAGGAGCAATGGTAGCTTATACCGGAAACGTGAAATTTGAAAGAGAAGGCATGCTGAGCAAAGGTATCGGCAACCTGCTTAAAAAAACCATGTCGGGAGAAGGTACTACAATGATGAAAACAACAGGTACAGGACGCGTTTATGCAGCCGATGTAGAGAAAAGAGTGCGTATCTTGTATCTGGAAAATGAATCGATCAATGTGAACGGCAACGACATCCTTGCACACGAAGAAGGAGTTAAATCGGAAGTGAAAATGATGAAAAGTGTTGCCGGTATCATGGGTGGAGGATTATTTCAGGCACGTCTGAGCGGAACCGGACATATTGCCATCACAACTCACGGCAACCCGATGACATTGATCGTGAAACCGGGACAACCAGTCTTTACAGACCCTAATGCAACAGTTGCATGGTCGGGCAACCTTGCCCCTCAGATGAAAACTGACATTTCTCTTAAAACATTTATCGGAAGAGGTAGCGGCGAAAGTTTCCAGATGATGTTCGAAGGTGATGGATGGGTTATTATCCAACCATGCGAAGAAGTATATGGAGCTCCTCAGTAAACATTTATTTCAGATACTTATAGAAACGGGACAACGGAAGTTTTCCCGTTTTTTCTTTTTTTAGACATTTAAAATACCATCATCATGATAGACAATTAACTGATTTATGCTACTTTTGCAGTTTAATAACAATTTAGAGTAAAATCATCTATGAAAACGGTGACTATTAAGGATAAAGAATTTGATCTTTTTCTCACAGAAGAAGTTATAGAGCGATTAACAATGTAGCTGCCAGATTAAATAAAGATTTGGCCGGCAAAGACCCTTTATTCATTTGCGTGTTAAACGGTTCGTTTATGTACGCCTCTGAATTGATGAAGCGTGTATCTATCCCTTGTGAAGTATCTTTTGTAAAGATGTCGTCTTATAAAGGGACTTCTTCAACCGGAAAAATAAAAGAAATATACGGACTGGAAGAAGACATTAAAGGACGGACAGTTGTCATTGTGGAAGACATAGTAGATACAGGCTATACAATGTCATTGATGTTGGACCAGTTGGTTTGTGACGAACCCGAAAACATACTGGTAACCACACTTTTACTTAAGCCTGACGCATTGAAACATGATATAAAACTGGATTATGTGGCCTTGGAGATACCCAGCGATTTTATCGTTGGCTTTGGCCTGGATTACGACGGATACGGACGTAATCTTCCGGATATATATAAAATAAAAAACTCTTAAATATAAATCTTACAGGCCTACCCTTACAATTGTGTAATCCGAGCCTGTAACATGTAACTTAATTAATATGTTGAATATTATAATTTTTGGAGCCCCAGGCTCAGGAAAAGGCACTCAAAGCGAGAACCTCATCAAGAAATATAATCTGGCACACATCTCTACAGGCGATGTTTTACGCGCTGAAATGAAGAACGGAACAGAACTGGGTAAGCTGGCTGAAGGATACATCTCGAAGGGGCAACTTGTACCCGACGATGTAGTTATCGGTATGCTGGCAAATGTGCTGGACAGCAAGAAAGATGCTTCCGGAGTTATCTTCGATGGGTTCCCACGCACTATTGCCCAAGGCGAAGCATTGGAAAAGATGCTCAAAGAAAGAGGACAGGATGTATCTGTTGTTGTCAGCCTCGAAGTGGACGAACCGGAACTGATAGACCGCCTTATCAAACGCGGACAACAATCGGGACGGTCAGATGACAATCTGGAAACAATCAAATCCCGTCTCGATGTTTACAAAAATCAAACATCTCCGCTAAAAGAACATTATAAAAACACAGGCAAACTTGCGTCTATAAAGGGAGTAGGTACTGTGGAAGAAATCTTCGGTCTTATAGCTGAGGCTGTAGACAAAGTGAAATAATATTCCCCAATATAAAAGGAAGTTATAGGAACTATCTTATAACTTCCTTTGTTATCTAAATACAAATCAAAAGTTTCCCTTACAATACAAGCAGGAGACAACCAAAACAGTATGGCAGATTCAAATTTTATAGATTACGTCAAAATTTATTGCCGTTCGGGCAAGGGTGGTAGAGGATCGACTCACTTCCGTCGTGAAAAGTACATACCTAAAGGAGGCCCTGATGGTGGAGATGGCGGCGATGGTGGTCATGTGATATTACGGGGCAACCGGAACTTATGGACATTACTCCACCTGAAGTTTCAACGCCATATTCTTGCAGGACACGGTGAAAGTGGTTCCGGCAGGTTAAGTTCCGGCAAAAAAGGTGAAACCAAGATAATCGATGTCCCTTGCGGAACAGTGGCTTATGATGCCGAAACGGGAGAATATCTATGTGATGTAACCGAAGACGGCCAGGAGGTTATCATGCTGAGAGGTGGTAAGGGCGGCCGTGGAAACAACCACTTCAAAACGCCTACCAATCAGGCACCACGATATGCTCAACCGGGAGAACCATATCAGGAACGCAGAGTGATATTAGAGCTTAAAGTATTGGCCGATGTGGGGCTGGTCGGATTCCCGAATGCAGGCAAGTCTACCTTACTATCGGTAATGACTGCTGCGAAACCCAAAATAGCTAATTATCCGTTTACTACGCTCGAACCGAAGATAGGAATTGTCAGCTACCGTGACTACAAATCGTTCGTCATGGCCGACATTCCGGGTATTATAGAGGGAGCAAGTGAGGGTAAAGGTCTGGGATTACGCTTCCTGCGTCATATCGAGCGGAATTCATTATTATTGTTCATTATAGCTGCCGATGCGGACGACATTCATCAGGAATATAGGGTTCTCCGGCTCAGTTCAATCCCGAATTACTGGATAAACGGCGGGTACTGGCCATATCTAAATCCGACATGCTGGACGAAGAACTGATGGAAGCACTGGAAGCCGATCTGCCGGAGATACCTCATATCTTTATTTCATCCATAACAGGCTATAACCTTGTAGCACTGAAAGATTTATTGTGGCGTGAACTGAATGCAGACGGAGAATATCAGAAATCATTCAATATAACACATCGCAATCTGGATATAAAGACCGTAGAGTTTGATGAAGAAGATGACTCTATACCGGAAGATGACTACGAGGAAGAAGACTGGGACGATGAAGAGGAAGTGGACGGATTCTTCTACGAAGAGGATGAAACAGAATAAGGGTACGGACTTTTGATCCGTCTGCCTCATAATAAAATAAGGCCTGCCGAAAACATCCGGCAGGCCTTAACTTTTAATTCATCATCAGGAAAAAGCGTTTTTCGCAGACTTTCTTTCTCTTTTCAATGATTCTTTCTGCGATTTATAAGTATCTTTCAAAGACTCCAATCTTACTTTTTTCTCTGACTTACTCAAATTATCATTATCTTCTATTGCATCCTTTTCTGCTTCATAGCGTTTTTCAAGAGCTTCCAGTTTATGCTCATATGTATCTCCGATGATATCTTTCAGTCCATCATTTTTTGACATTTTTCCGTATTTATTCTCAAATACGTTAACCTGGTTTTTAGTCAGGATTTTCTCTATATCAGATTTATGCTTTAGGGCCAAAGCACGTTTACATTGCCCTTTTTCATAACCCGAAATGGTTCTGTCGCGGCCAATTGCCTGAAACTGTTTCTTTACCTCTCTTTTCAATTCCTTGATTTGTGCTGCTTGCGCAGATGAAAGCTGCAAATCTTCATAGACCTCTATATTGTTATAATACAAAGATTCATCTCCTGTTTGCGCATATGTCGCAGACGAAGAGGCAAGAATAAATAATAATAACAAAATCTTTTTCATAACTTTATGTAGTTTAATAAATTCATTATAAGTAAAAAGGCTAATTATGGAATATTTCTCTCTAAATAATATCGGACTCTTCCGCTTCTCCATATTTCCCAACTCTAATCTGTTTCATTTTTCGTCCAGCATAAAAGGAGGGGTTAGCACAGGCGAATATAGTTCTCTCAATCTTAGTTTGTATTCTGGAGATAATCCTGATCATGTGAAAGAAAACAGAGAACGTATTGCAAATGTAATAGGCATTTCTGTAGAAAATCTGTACATTCCCTACCAAACCCATGATGACAGGATATTCATTATAGACGAACAATTTTTAAATCTTAGTGATGAGGAAAAAGAAAAAAATTTACATGGTATAGATGCCCTTATCACTGACCGGAAAAATATATGCATAGGGGTTACTACTGCCGACTGTGTACCGGTATTGATATATGACCCGCACAAAAAAGTATTGGCTGCCATCCATGCCGGATGGAAAGGTACTGTTGCGCGGATTGCAGAAAAGACCGTGATAAAAATGACTGAACATTTTGGCTGTAATCCCAAAGACCTACTTGCAGGCATAGCGCCATGCATATCTCAGGAACGCTTCGAAGTGGGTGAAGAAGTAGTAGAAATCTTTCAGGAAGCAGGTTTTCAAATGGAGGATATTGGTTACCGGAACACCGCGACCGGAAAAATGCATCTGAATCTGCAGCAGGCAAATAAACTTATTTTGAATGATGCAGACATACCTGTTCAGAATATTGAAATTGCAAATCTCTGTACCTATTCGAATCCTCAGCTATTTTTCTCTGCCCGACGTCAGACTATTCACTCAGGACGAATGGTTACAGGTGGTATATTAAGATAATTATTTTGTATTTTTGCTATCTGATAAACATTTTAGAATAAAAACGAATGGCTCACCCTATACTTTTACCACCCGAATGGTATCCCCAAAGCGCAATACAACTCACATGGCCTCACATTGGTACCGATTGGGAATATATGATCGAAGAAGTAACCGCCTGTTATGTAAACATAGTGACAGAAATACTAAAAAGGCAAAAGCTTATCATAGTATGCTATAATGCCGAAAGCGTAAAGTTTGAATTGAGAGGGCACAAAGAATTATTTAGCAATCTCACGCTGGTTGAATTACCTACAAACGACACCTGGGCACGTGACCATAGTGGCATATCGGTTATTAAGGATGGTAAAAAACACGTATGTGATTTTACGTTCAATGGATGGGGATTGAAATTTGCATCTAATTTCGACAATCAGATAACCAGAGGATTATTTTCAAAAAGGATATTCGCCTCCGATGTAGAACTGATAAACAAAAAAGATTTTGTACTCGAAGGCGGAGCAATCGAATCGGACGGAAAAGGGACTCTGCTCACCACATCAGAATGTTTGTTATCTCCAAACCGAAATTCATACCTTTCCAAAGAAAGCATAGAAGAATATCTGAAAGAAGCCTTTGGACTCGACAGAGTATTATGGCTCGACCATGGCTACTTTGCCGGAGATGATACTGACAGCCATATCGATACACTCGCACGTTTTTGTGATGAGCATACGATAGCTTATGTAAAATGTGAGAATACATCGGATGAACATTACGACGCCCTTGCCAAAATGGAGGAGCAACTGAAAACATTTACCGATTATCTCGGAAACCCATACAAACTGGTAACTCTACCTATGGCAAAGCCTGCGTATGACGAGGATAATCAAAGATTACCCGCGACATACGCCAATTTCCTTATTATGAACAATGCGGTATTGCTACCGTTCTATAACGACAAGGAAAGGGACGAAGAAGCCCGGAAGCAACTGCAAAAGGCTTTTCCGGCAAGAGAGATTATTGGGGTGGATTGCTCGCCGCTGATAAGGCAGCATGGCTCCTTACATTGTATTACAATGCAGTACCCCGAGAGTTTTATCTAAATACTATTCAGATGAAAGATCAGAAAGCATTATTGTTCAGATGCATAAAGAATGACGTTCCTGCAATGGTTTTTTCAGGGAATGATATACTGTTCCTGCCTCTACTGAAAAGATATTATGAAGATGCTAAGAAAGGTGGCTGTACACAGGAATTTCTGGATGATATACAACTGCGAATAGAAGAATTCGAAAAACATATAGAAATGTCGCCCGATACAATTAAGTTGCCGGATTAAGTAATTAATGTGCCAATATGTAAATAAGCCAATGTGCCAATGGGGCGAAGCGCTAAAAACTTGTAACTAAAATAATATGAAAATAGGAATTATACAGCAGGCCAATACGCCGGATATAAAACAAAATATAAATAACCTGAAAGATAAAGTCAGGGAAGCTGCAAAACAAGGCGCACAACTTATCGTTTTGCAAGAGTTACATAATTCACTGTATTTCTGTCAGGTAGAAGATACTAATATTTTCGACCTTGCCGAAACAATTCCCGGCCCGTCGACTGACGAGTTTGGAGCACTGGCAAAAGAACTCGGAGTCGTTATTGTCCTCTCCCTCTTCGAGCGCCGTGCACCGGGCTTGTATCACAATACGGCTGTGGTAATGGAAAAGGACGGGACCATTGCCGGAAAATACCGCAAGATGCACATTCCCGATGATCCTGCCTATTATGAAAAATTCTATTTCACTCCGGGAGACCTGGGATTCAAACCCATTGAAACATCTCTGGGGAAACTGGGTGTACTGGTTTGCTGGGATCAGTGGTACCCTGAGGCTGCCCGCCTGATGGCAATGGCAGGAGCCGATTTACTCATCTATCCTACAGCCATAGGTTGGGAATCGACCGACTCGCAGGAAGAAAAAGACCGCCAGCTAGGGGCATGGGTAATCTCCCAACGGGGACATGCCGTAGCAAATGGACTGCATGTGGTATCTGTCAACCGTACAGGTTATGAACCAGACCCGTCGGGACAAACAAATGGTATAACATTCTGGGGAAACAGCTTTGTGGCTGGCCCTCAGGGAGAAATACTATGGCAGGCTACGAACGACAAAGAAGAAGTCCGGATGGTGGAAATAGATATAAAACGCTCCGAACAGGTAAGACGCTGGTGGCCATTCTTTCGGGACAGACGTATCGATTATTTCGGGGATATAACAAAACGGTTTATAGATTAATCAATGTTACGAAACTTCGCAATACTTACACTCTCCCTTTTGTTTTCCTGTTCCTCAAAGGCAAACAAGCAGGAAGATAATGTGGAGATTAAAGAAGTAACAGAAGTTCAACAGCCTTCGAAATCTTATTCCGAACTGAAAAAAGAAATCCTCGAAACAAGGGATCTTTTCAGAAAGGAATACGAAATGAACAAAAGCAATAAAGAAAGCCAGGATAGCATTGTGAGTAAAGCACAAAAATATTTGTTAGCTATCTCTGATGATTTCTTCCTGTCGTGGTACGGTACGCCGTGGACATTTCACGGACATAGCCAGACTCCGAAAGAAGGGAGTATTGCCTGCGGTTATTTTATTACCACTACCCTGCGCGATATGGGTTTTAATATCCCCCGTATAAAGTGGGCGCAACAGGCATCGGAATATTTGATAAAAAAAGTATCAACAGATATCAGGCGTTTTCAACAAAAGCCGATGAAAGATGTTATAGCCTATATGGAATCGAAGGGCGAAGGATTATACATTGTCGGGCTGGATTCTCATGTAGGTTATATTTATTATATAAATGATAAAATGTCTTTTGTACATGCCAACTATTATAAGCCTAAAATCGGGGTAATGTCAGAGCCCCTGATAGGGCGTAATCCTTTAAATGATTCGAAATACAAGGTTATCGGAAAGGTTTTTGACAAGGATATGGTCAGAAACTGGATACTGAATATTCCTTATTCCGATTAAATTAACTGTAGCCAGAGACCGCCCCCTGATCAGCTTTTCGGAACAATATTTCCCGGAATGAAAATTTATCAAGGAGGTATAAAGTGACAGATAAGAATATATGCGAAAGATACAAAACCGGCCAGGTTTTAAGATAATAATTGAATAAGTTGTAAATACTAAAATAATGGCTATTATTTACTTCCGGTTGCCCATATTAAAATCTTTTTACGCATTTATTCCTACTCGTTTTTTTAGTATATTTTGCATTTAAAACGATTATTCCTACGCAAAAATGCAATCTCTAGTTTGCATTTTTAGTATATTTGCGCACGCGTAAAAAATCACGTGATATCCCGTTTGCACAAGAACACAAGTAAAAACATCTATTATATGGACTTAATTAAACAAATTGTAGAAAGGGCCAAGGCAAACAAACAACGTATTGTCCTTCCCGAAGGAACAGAGGTAAGAACTATAACAGCTGCCGATCAGTTATTGGCAGACGGAGTTGCTGAAATTATTCTTATAGGGAATACAAAAGAGGTAAAGGAACTGGCAGCAAGTTTGAACCTGAAAAATATAGACAAAGCAACAATTCTTGACCCTCAGAACTATGAAAAGAAGGAAACTTATACCAATCTCCTTTTCGAATTGAGAAAAGCCAAGGGCATGACAATTGAGCAAGCCTCTAAACTGGCCGAAGACCCATTGTACATCGGTTGCCTGATGATAAAGAACGGAGACGCCGACGGAGAGATAGCCGGCGCACAAAATACGACAGGCGATGTGCTTCGTCCTGCGCTTCAGATTATAAAAACAGCACCCGGAATCAGTGTGGTCTCAGGTGCTTTTTTAATGTTTACAACTCAGAAACAGTACGGTAAAGACGGGTTGCTTGTTGTAGCCGACTGCGCTGTTACACCTGACCCTACCGCATCTCAATTGGCTGAGATCGCAGTCGCAACAGGCCAGACAGCCCGTGCATTGGTCGGGGAAGAGCCTCAGGTAGCCATATTGAGTTTTTCGACAAAAGGAAGCGCAAAACATCCGATGGTAGACAAAGTAATAGAAGCAACCCAGCTTGCACAGAAAATTGACCCGACAATGAATATCGACGGGGAATTGCAGGCCGATGCAGCTTTAGTGCCGTCTGTAGGTCAGCAAAAAGCACCCGGCAGTAAAGTCGCAGGACATGCCAATGTACTTGTTTTCCCTTCACTCGAAGTGGGAAATATTGCATATAAACTAGTTCAGCGTCTGGGTAATGCAGAGGCCGTTGGCCCTATTCTGCAAGGAATGGCAGCTCCGGTAAACGACCTTTCGCGCGGATGTTCAGTGAGTGATGTTTATAACATGGTGGCTATAGCGGCAAATCAGGCCATAGCGGCAAAGAATAAGTAACAATCAATAAATTATATATGGCAGAAATCATAGAACCTATTGAAGAATACGGGTTAAGCAATAAACATAAGAAAAGGTCTCTTTTCTCCAAAATCGGAGTTGTAGGCTGTGGGCGTGATGGCAGACATATTGTTAGCCTTACGGCTTTATCGGGGATGGAGGTTGTTTTCATAGAAGTTTCGGAAGAAAGAATTCAGGAAGCACTCAAAGATATTGGCCACGGACTGGATACCAAGATTGAAAACTGGGGTTTGACCCAAAGTGAGAAACGAGCCACTATGGGGCGTATAAAAGGCTCTCTCAATTACAGTGACCTCAAAGGATGCGACTTTGTGATAGAATGTATCCGTTACGAAGCGAACGGAGAACGCAGCACCGAACTTCGTAAGGAGGTTTTCAGAAACCTGGAACTGGTACTAGCTCCCGATGCGATTATTGCCACGAACGCCACTACTGTCATTATAAGCGAGCTGGCAGCAGAACTGACGCATAAAGCGCGCTGCATAAGCCTTCATTTCCCGATTACACATACCGATGCCCGTCTACTGGAAGTAGTAAGAGGTACATTTACATCACAAGAGGCAGTAGATAAGATATATCTGTTTGCCAATATGATTAAATATACGCCGATTCCGGTACATGAAAGCAGTGGTCTTGTGAGTTTCCGCCTGATGATAATAATGCTGAACGAGGCATGTAATATCTGGATGGAAAATGTGGCATCGCTTGAAGATATAGACAAAGAATTCACTATTATTTACGGCCAGCGTTATGGTATCTTTCACCTTGCCGATATCGTAGGCATTGAGAAACTGGTTATGCTGATGGAAGACATGTTCCATGAATACGGGGACAAAAAATATAAGGCTGCTCCGATTTTGTGGCGCCTGTACCGTTCTAAGCAGTTAGGCGTATCTTCGGGAAGAGGATTCTATGTCTATGATGAAACAGGAAAACAACTTGGTCCAAACAATTTAATTTAACAGTATGAAGATATTAGTATTGAACTGTGGTAGTTCGTCTATAAAATATAAGCTTTTCGATATGGAAAGCAAGGAAGTTTTGGCTCAGGGAGGTGTAGAGAAGATAGGACTGAAAGGTTCCTTCCTTAAATTTCCTGCTGCTAACGGAGATAAAGTTGTACTTGAAGGAGAAATACTCGAGCATCAGGCCGGTATAGAATATATTCTCGGAGTCCTTCTTAGTGAAAAATATGGCTGTATAAAATCATTAAGTGAAATAGATGCTGTAGGCCACCGCGTAGTACATGGGGGAGAAGAATTCAACAGCAGTGTATTTATCACAGATGAGGTGATTAAAAAGATGGAGGAATGCATAGAGCTTGCCCCATTACACAATCCACCCAATCTGGCAGGTATCTATGCTGTAAAAGAACTGATGGGGGATATTCCTCAGGTGGGTGTATTCGATACAGCTTTTCATCAGACAATGCCGCCAAAGGCATATATGTATGGCCTGCCATATTCACTATATCAGAAATATGCCATCCGTCGTTACGGATTCCATGGTACGAGTCATCGTTATGTTTCGCGTAAGGCTTGTGAATCGCTGGGTATTCCATACGAGGAGCAACGGATTATTTCAGCACATATCGGTAATGGCGGCTCTCTGGCTGCTATTAAAGGAGGTGTTTCTGTAGACACATCGATGGGTATGACCCCCGTCGAAGGTTTGTTGATGGGGACACGTTCGGGAGATGTGGATGCAGGTATAATCTCATTCATAATGGAAAAAGAAAATATTGGCACACAGGCAATTTCTACTCTCGTAAATAAACATAGCGGTTTGCTGGGAGTTTCAGGCGTTTCATCTGATATGCGCGAAATCAGAGCTGCTATTGCCGAAGGAAACGAAAAAGCCAAATTAGCCTATGATATGTTTCTCTACCGTATCAAGAAATATATAGGGGCATATACAGCAGCTTTGGGAGGTCTTGATATCTTACTTTTCACAGGAGGTATAGGAGAAAATGCCGTTTACCTTAGAGAAGAAATCTGTCTCGACTTAGAATTTTTGGGAATAAAACTTGATACAGAGAAAAATGTGAAGATTTATGGGGAAGAGGCGGTAATTACCACACCAGATTCTAAAATAAAAGTGATGGTTGTACCAACTGATGAAGAATTTATGATTGCTTCGGATACTATGGATATCGTAAACAGATAACCATAATACTTAATAATCAATGAAATATATAAAAAGGTCTGACTTCAGGCCTTTTTTATTTGTTTATAATATTTTATT
>QMCD01006726.1_pt1 | contig 11726 bp, 11 predicted proteins | sample 1821841 | NCBI WGS metagenome assembly QMCD01 (sample SAMN01991225, study PRJNA193472) | Termite gut metagenome, whole genome shotgun sequencing project. | isolation source: worker | host: Macrotermes natalensis | reverse complement strand
TGCTTACATCGTTTTTTTCAGCCACAATATCCCTACTGAACTTCTGCGCGATTCGCGCAGAAGAGGTATCGTCTAAGTCCATCCGTTTACCCTGATGTTTAATTGCTTCAAGCTGGAGTTTATAGGCGAATGCTTTTTCAGACGGCAGCAGTTTTTCGCGATGCCGCAGATTACTGTCTGTGATAATCATAATAGCCGTGTCATCGTCTACATCGGTTATTATAGCGTCTATTTCTTTCCCGCCATTCAACCTCACGGCATTCGTTCGGTTCTTCCCGGTTAAAATTTCATACCCGCCATTTCCATTAGGCCGGACGTTAATTGGGTCAAGTAAACCGATGCGGGCTATACTTTCCGCCAACTCCCGCAATTTATCCTCAGTATATGGCTTGAAAGGATCATGGGGATGCGGTTTGATTAAATTAACATCAAGTTTTACAATCCTTTTCCCGCCCTCGGTTACTTTATTCAAGCCAAACATAGCGTCATAAGCATTGTTGATGGGATCATAACCATTCTGGGTTGCGTCGATACGTTTTGCCAGAGCGCCGGTAAGTCCATCTTTACCCATTCAACATCACCTCGCTCGCTAATTTGGAATATGCTGCGGCAACATCTGAATACGGGTCATGTTCGAATATACTTTGACCTACACTGGATAACTCAGCCGCCTTAATGGACAACGGAATCGTATCCGGGAAAATGTGTACCTTATCGCCAAAGTTTTTCTCCGTATATTCACTCACCTGACGGCACAGCTTTGTACGGCTTTGATACTTGGTAATGAGTATGCCCTCAACAGCAAGCGCAGGGTTGAAGTTAACCTTTATCCGGCCAATAACGTCAAGGATTTGCCGCAGAGCTTCATAACTCTCATAATGCGCTTCCATCGGCAGGATAACGCTGTCCGACGCAACGAGGGCGTTAATCGTAAGCATGGAAATACTCGGCGGGCAGTCAATGATGATGTAATCATATACTTCCTTTATATTGGAAGTGATATGTTTTAAAACACAGTGGCTTGGGATAGATGCTTCATCAGAAAACATCCCGGCGCTTGAACGTTCGGCAATCAGCCTGTTTTGAATAGCTTCCAATTTTGGATTCGCCGGGAGCAGATGAAAGTTCTCGGATATAACGATAAGCGCGTCACTTAAGCCCATATCGGGTTGTTGGTCTATACACGCGCTGATTACATTTGCGACAGTTGATTTCAATTGGCTGGGCGTATATCCTAATGACAGGGTTGCGTTTCCTTGCTGCGGGTCAATGTCTATAAGGAGAACCTTTTTCTCAGACATGGATAAAGCGGAGCAGAGGTTAACAGAACTTACTGACTTACCAACGCCGCCTTTGGCCATTGATATGCTTATAACTTTACTCATTCGATAACCTCCGTTCATTTTTATTTTCATTATGCTTAACCGCTGATTCCACGGTATTTATTAACTCGGTATCCGGTTTGTGTAAAATACGGAGTATCTCTTCCCGGAAACTTATAAAAGATTTGGAGTACGATCTTAATGAATAAAATTCATTGGAAGAAGCATAGTCAATAAAACTTTGCTTTGATACCAAAAATACACTTTTAACAGTTATTGAAGTGAAGCACTCTTTTTTTGCCATCTCTACAATTGTGCTTGTCGATAACCCCGTTTCCTCAGATATTTGCTTGCATTTAAGCATATCGGGGTATTGTGTAAACCGCTCCGCAAGGAAAGCTTTTATCAAAATAATATCCTGGCCGGAGAAATCATAATTAAGGCAAACACGGGATATGTTTTTACGTTTTTTACTACCGCGTCTGGCGCCTGCGGGTATTTTCCTCATCCTTGATTCTTTATTGTTAAGAAAATCCACCGCGTCCGCCCGTGCTATTTTGTAGCACCCAGCACAGTAGGGACGGTCGAAATGTGTGACTCAGTTTCAATTGCTTCGCGGTTTGCTTTGAAATTTTACACATTTTATAAAACTGCTCTTTAGATAAATAATTGATTCCATCAACAATAACGTTGTTAATTACACGTTCTGACATACGAATCACCTTTCCAGTTTTTTAATCATTCATTATCATGCGGCGTACATGGAGTGTACGGTGGTTCGTCAATGGCGGGTGAAATATCATGTCAATATCCCGACTTCTCCCCTAGTTCTCCCCAACGTCCAAAAATCGCTTCAAAACACGTTTCTGTTCGACAAGGTAAACCATCAGCTCTACTTTTCAGATAAGGAACATTGTTTCAGGATGCTTTCCAATGATGCTAAGAAGTATGTAGAGTTGACACTCATTACAGAACCCGAGCTTAATGTGAGCACTAATGGCACAATCACAGTAAAGGATCTGCCTGTGGGAGTGGATACGCAGGATGTAAGCGTGAAAGTTCTGAAGTTGGAAGATGGCAAATGTTGGTTGTGGTGTACTAACGATGACGTCACTTTCGGCGCAATAGTTATGCGGATAGAATAGAACCTGATCAGAGTCTGTTGAAAATTGAATAAGTTTTCAACAGACTCTTAAAATTAACTTATAGTTTATATTATGTTGAAAAGATTATCCATTTTTATCGCGGTCATATTGATGACTGCAATCGGATACGACGCTTTCGCCGTACCCGCGCCGCCGCATCCGGTCAGGGTCGAGCTTCCAGATGGAACGACCATTACTGTTAAGATGACTGGCGATGAGTTCTTTATGTACACAACAACTACGGATGGCTACAATGTCCTTCGTTCGGAGGATGGCTACTACTATTATGCCCAAGATGCCGGCGGAAAGCTTGTATCGACAGGTGTTAGGGCTAACGATCCGGGACGCCGCACTGCCGAAGAGCGTACCATATTATCACGCGTACTTGTAGGTGCCCCATCGTGGGCACGGGCGGCCTCACAGTCATCGTCTCTGCGCACGATGGCCCAGCAGGCTGAAATGGAGATTCCGCAGGATGTTAAGGAGATGCGAAAAATGGCAACCCGTTCTGGCGAACCCTACAAGTCGCTTGTGATACTCGTGAACTTTTACGATATAAAGTTCAATGCAGCGAATAGCAGGCAAGCCTTTGATAATATGCTCAACCAAACCGGTTATAGCACTAACGGAGCTACAGGTAGCGCTGCCGACTATTACAAGTATAACTCCAATGGTCAGTTCAACCCGCAGTTCGATGTTGTAGGGCCATACACACTTTCCGGCAGTCTCAATTCGTACAGTATGGCCAACGGCAACCCACGTAATATGATATCGGAGGCTATTGCGTTGGCTGATCCAGATGTAGATTTCAGCCAGTATGCAGATGGCAGTACAGGCCGTCCGATATATGTCTTCTATGCAGGTATCCCAAGTCAGCAAACTTCGATTTGGCCCCACATGTCGAGTATCCAGTCTGTGACTGTAGATGGCGTGCGGCTTTCACAATATGCGTGCAGTTCCGAATTCAGGGCGAGCAACTATTCTCTGTTTACCGGCATCGGCCTTTTCTGTCATGAGTTTGGTCATGCAATAGGGTGGCCTGATTTCTACGATACCGACTATGGGCAAAATGGTCAGAGCCCCCATGTGGAGCAGTATTCACTCATGGCGTCTGGCTCTTATAATAATGGCGAATGTTCACCTCCGTCAATCACTGCAATGGAGAGATATATGCAGGGTTGGCTTCCGGAGTTTACGGAATTTCCGAACAGTGGAAGTTATACATTGAAACCCGTTTCAGAGGACGCGGGTTATCTTGTAAAGACCAATCTCAACGGCGAGTATTTCCTTTTAGAGGTTAGGAATGGTACCGATGCGAACGGTTCTAATATTTGGGATTCCAAACTTGCTCAGGAGTTGGGAATTTCCATGCCGATAATGATGGTTTATCATGTCGACAAGTCTTCTAATCAGGTAGGAACTACCACAGCAAAAATCCTTTGGGATAATTGGTTTCAGACCAATAAGATCAATGCCTATGCCGCACACGAATGCTTTAAGGTGGTAAGGGCTAATGAGAATAGTATTTCTGCATGGGGTTATCCAGGCCCATCCAATGTTACCACTCTGTCAAGCAGAGCAAATGGGGAATTCATGCCGTGGGATGGTGACAGCATGGTAGAAGAATTCACGTCGATTGCTAAAAGTGGTAATAATATTGTTGTGAACCTATATAACGGCATAGTGGTTTCACAATATCTGAACGCTGTAAGGGTCGGAGATAATTATGCCGAATTCGAGTGGAGTACATTCCCTCATACAGGTACGTTCACTGTGGAGTTATTGGATACCCAAGATGCAATGTTGCAACAATTCGAGACTTCCGAGAAGGCGATTGCTGTTACCATGCTACAGCCGGATACATCGTATAAGCTGAAAGTGACTGCAAATGGCGGCGGCGAGTCGGATGAAATAGGTTTTAAAACGCAAAGGGATGCAGGATTGACCATATTCCCGTACCTTCCGATAAAGGGCTCATACACTGCAGGGGACAACATAGTACTACGTCTTGCTGGTATTCAGGAAAAAATCGTAAGCTGGGAGTGGACAGTCGATGGAACTGTAGTAGATGCTACATCGATAACGGCAACATCCGGCAAGCACACCATCTCGGTTAAGATCGAATTGGAAAATGGCAACGAAGAGATATTCACTAAAATAATAAATGTTCCATAATTCGGATGTATATGAAAAATATTATAAAGTTAATTTGCCTGTTTGTTTCCGTGACAGTAATGTCGTGTTGTACGGAACCTGAGATTACTGGTCCGAAGAAAGATTTTATGACCCAGGATGTTTGCGGAATCTATTCAACGGATGAGGCGCTATTCGTCTATTACGATTTGTCGTGCCAACTATATCATTCGCCGACAAAGTATAGCTCGCGAATACTCGCGGACGACCTTTCAAAGTACATTACCATCACGTTTAAGAGTGATATAAGTGCAGGTTCCACAGTGAAAGGTTCCGTGTCGCTTAAAGGGCTTTCCGGAAGTTTTAAAGACTATGATCTTGAAATTCTTAAAATGGAGAATGGCAAGGCATGGGTCTGGAACGGCAAAAACAATATCGGTTACCTTATCCCTTGGGGTATCTAATCTCTCAATGATTTATAGAACCAAACAAACCGGTCTTCAATGCGAAGGCCGGTTTGTTTTTTAGGGCTTGTTTTGGATTTATTACACACTCTGCCCATCCTCGGCGGCAGAACAACAGAGAACTCTTCCGTCTTTATCGAATCTTAACAAAGTTGTTAATAAATTTTGTACAAACTCTTATTATGTGCTCCGAAATTTTTTATATCTTTGTTAATTCATGTATCGCGACAAACTAACACTGATGCTTAATGAGAAAGATATACGGCAAATAGCCGATTGTGGCATCACCGAGGATTCAGTGGAGCAGCAATTGCGCAATTTTCGTGATGGATTCCCGTTCCTCGATGTGGACTCAGCTGCATCGGTCGGCAATGGTATTGTGGTTGTCAATGAAGCGGCTGGCGACAGACTGCAACGGATTTACGACTATTACGCTGCCGTACACCGTATCGTGAAATTCGTTCCGGCTTCAGGGGCAGCCACGCGCATGTTCAAAGATCTGTTCGAATATGCGCTTACAGGCCATTCCAATAGTGTTGCCGATGATGTATTGGCCAATTTGGACAAGTTCGCGTTCAGTGACGTATTGCGTTATTATATCGGCGACGTGACAGATCCTGTAAAAACCATAGCCGCAATAATTTCCGGTACGGGATTGAATTACGGCATACAACCCAAGGCACTTATACTGTTTCATAAATATTGCGACGGTACGCGTACCGCCCTTGAAGAGCATTTGACGGAGGGTGCGCAGTATGCGGCCTGCGGCGGCAGGGTTAATATACATTTTACCGTTTCGCCTGAACACCGCGATGGTTTCCGTGAGTTGCTTGCCAATGTATTACCACAATATGAGGAGCGTTTCGGGGTTAAGTATGAAGTCGGTCTTTCAGAACAGAAAAGTTCGACCGACACTGTAGCTGTGGACTACGACGGAACTTTGTTGCGCGATGCCGACGGTTCGTTGATCCTGCGTCCGGCAGGGCATGGGGCTTTGATAGAGAACCTTAATGAAATCGACGCCGACCTTGTATTTATAAAGAATATAGACAATGTGACGACCGACAGCCGTCGTGCCGACACGGTGAGATACAAGAAGATAATCGCAGGGCTGTTGGTATCCCTGCAACAAAAGGCTTTCGGGCTTATAAATGAGCTTAGCGACGGAGAGCCCGACAGTGAGATACTCGAACGGGCGCACAGGTTCATAGAGGATGAACTTTGCGTGAGGTTTCCGGCTGACGGGGCTAATATTGACGGCGAGAGCCAGGATGACGCAATACAAAGCCTTGAGGTACGAAAGAAAACATATCTTGCAATACTCGACCGTCCGATAAGGGTGTGCGGCATGGTGCGTAACGACGGTGAGCCGGGAGGCGGGCCGGTATGGGCGATGAATACTGACGGTACGGTATCGCTCCAGATAGCCGAGCCGCCGCAAATTGCCCCCAAGAGAATGTGGACGCTGTCGGAAGGCACTCACTTCAATCCGGTCGATATCGTGTGCGGCGTGCGGAGGTATGACGGGCAAAAGTTTGACCTGACGCAATATGTCGATCATTCGGCAGGGCTGATATCGGAGAAGAGCAGGGACAGTAAACCGATAAAGGTGCAGGAACTGCCGGGTTTGTGGAACGGTGCAATGTCGCGTTGGAATACGGTTTTTGTGGAAGTACCAATATCGACGTTCACACCGGTCAAGGTTGTTACCGACCTTCTGCGCCCGGAACATCAGACTAAATGAAAAATATATATAAAATGGAAAATAAATTGCAGGAATTGACAGGCAGGCTATATGAGGAGGGATTATCCAAGGGGCGTGCCGAAGCGGAAAGGCTTGTGGCCGAGGCCGAGGCTAAGGCGGCACGCATAGTTGCCGATGCGCGCGAAAAGGCTGCCGAAATGGAGCAGAATGCCGTAAAGGCGGCAGAAGAGCTTAGAAGCAATGCGATGATAGAGTTGTCGCTGGCAGGTAAGCAGGCAGTCGCTACATTGAAAGAAAATATCTCTGAAATGATCATTGCAAAGAGCGTTTCGGAGCAGGTTGGCAAGGTTGCCGTCGAACCCGAATTCATCAGGCAGATGCTCATTGCTGTGGCCTCGAATTGGAATGGGGAAGGTTCAGGCAAGGTTACTTTGTCGGCGCTCCTGCCTGCGGGGTGGGAGAAGAAGTTCGACGCGGAGTTCGAAGGCGCTGTCAAGGAGTTGCTGAAACATGGCGTCGAGGTCGGCTATTCGGACAAGGTGAAGAGCGGTTTCAGAATAGGCGAGAAGAACGGCGGATATTCTCGGAGAGCGATTTTAACGCACTGCTCGGCGAATACTTAAAAGAGAAAGTAGCCTCCATACTTTATAAATAACTGTTAACTGTTGACTGTTAACTGATCACTGAATGTTAAGAAATTATTACTGTCTCGTAGCGGGGCTTAAAGAGTATTTTCTCGATTCCGACACCAAGGGTTTCGATGCGCCGTCCATTATCACTGAGATAAAGGAGGCTATTTCGAGGCGCGACGGCAGGCGTGTCGAATTGCTCTATACTTGGTACGACATAGAGAATATCGTCAACCTGCGTTCGGGACGCGAACATTTCTCCGTGCTGGCCAATTTTTCGTTCGATGAGCTTGCCGAAGAACTGAAACAGCCGGAGCGCCTGCCGCGCTATATTGCAAAGGTTGTGGAGAGCTACAACCGTACCGACGAGGACGAGGACGAATTACGAGATACGATTGATACGGACTTGGCGATGGAGCGCAACCTCTTTGCCGCTTACTACCGCGAGTGCGCCCGTTCCCGCTCGAAATTCATTCGCGGATGGGGCGAGTTCGACCGTACTTTGAGGAACATATCTGCCGCTTTTGCCGCAAGGCGTTCGGGTATTCACGTTGCCGATGTATTGGTCGGCGAGGGCGACATAGTGCAGGCTTTGGGCAAGAGTTCGGCATCAGACTTCGGCCTCAAGGGCGAAATAGATTACATAGACCGTATCATGGCCGCCGTTTCGGACAACTCCAACCTGATAGACAAGGAGTACCGCGTCGATGCGATACGTTGGGAGAAGGCGTCGGAGCTTACCGAGCAGAACTACTTCGATATCGACTTTCTGTTAGGCTATTTGGTAAAGGTCAATATTATACACCGTTGGGCTTCGCTCGACAAGGAGCGCGGCGAACGGATGCTCCGTAAGCTGATAGACGAACTCAAGGGGAACGGGCTTTCCGCAGGTGAAACAAGCAAAGAATAATAACATATATATGACAACAAAGGGAAAAGTAACCGGAATTATTTCCAACATCGTGATAGTGAGAACGTCGGGGCCTGTGTCCCAGAACGAGATATGCCGCATCGCGTTGGGGGATATAGATATGATGGCCGAGGTAATCAAGGTTGTGGGCGACGATGCTTACGTGCAGGTGTTCGACTCCACGCGCGGACTTCAGACTGGCGCCGAGGTGGAATTCGAAGGCCATCTGCTCGAGGCGACGCTCGGGCCGGGCATCCTGTCGAAGAACTACGACGGATTGCAGAACGACCTTGCCGAAATGGATGGGCTGTTCATTACCCGCGGCCAAAGGACGGCGCCGCTCGACACTAAGGCGCTGTGGAGTTTCAGGCCGATAGCCAAGGCCGGCGACGAAGTGCGTGCGGGCGACTGGCTCGGCGGGGTTAAGGAGCAGTGGATCGACCACAAGATAATGGTGCCGTTCGTTATGGAGGGCGTATATAAGGTAAAGAGTGTCGCCGAGGCTGGCGATTACAACATAGACCACACCATAGCCATACTAACTGATGGCGAGGGCAAAGACCACAATGTGACGATGGTGCAGAAATGGCCGGTCAAGCGTGCTGTCGGGGGGTACACCTCCAAGCCGCGCCCCAATACCATAATGGAGACAGGGGTTCGCGCCATAGACACCTTCAATCCGTTGGCCGACGGAGGTACGGGATTCATCCCGGGGCCTTTCGGAGCGGGGAAGACGGTGTTGCAGCACGCCATAGCCAAACAGGCCGAAGCCGATATAATCATAATGATAGCCTGTGGGGAGCGCGCCAACGAGGTTGTGGAGATATTCGCCGAGTTCCCGCATCTTGACGACCCGCACACGGGGCACAAACTCATGGAGCGCACCACGATAATTTGCAATACGTCGAATATGCCGGTGGCCTCGCGCGAGGCGTCGGTCTATATGGGCATGACGATAGGGGAGTACTACCGCGCAATGGGGCTTAAGGTACTTATCCTTGCCGACTCCACTTCGCGCTGGGCGCAGGCTTTGCGTGAGATGAGCAACCGCTTGGAGGAGCTTCCCGGGCAGGATGCGTTCCCGATGGACTTGTCGTCGATAATATCCAACTTCTATTCGAGGGCGGGGCGTGTGGTGCTGCGCAACGGTTCGGCAGGTTCGGTAACATTCCTCGGTACGGTGTCGCCTGCAGGCGGTAACCTCAAGGAGCCGGTTACGGAATCGACGCAGAAGGCCGCGAGGTGCTTTTACGCCCTCTCGCAGCAACGTGCCGACAGTAAGCGCTATCCGGCCATAGACCCATTGGACAGCTATTCGAAGTACCTCGAATACGACGAGATAAAGGCATACCTCGACGAACATGTCGAGCCTGAGTGGGCTGCCCTTGTGAATCGCGGCAAGACAATAGTACTGCGAGGCAAGGAGGCTGCCGAACAGATAGACATCCTCGGCGACGACGGCGTGCCGTTGGAGTACCACGACCGTTTCTGGAAGAGCGAACTGATAGACTTCGTTATCCTTCAGCAGGATGCGTTCGACAGTGTGGATTGCAATACACCGCTCGAGAGGCAGCGCTACATGTTCAATCTCGTGCTGGACATCTGCGGCCGTAAGTTCGAATACGACAGTTTTCAGGACTGCCTCACCTTCTTCAAATCGCTCATCAACGTATTCCGCCAGTTGAACTACTCGGAGTGGAAGAGCGAAAAGTTCGGCGAGTACCGCGCACAGATCGACGAAATGGTGTCTAAAAAAGAGACTGCTAATTAAACAAGCTCTAAAAAGCGACAACAATCATGACTACGAAAGCATTTCAGAAAATATACACCAAGATAGACAATATCAACAAGGCTACCGTCACCGTCCGTGCCGGCGGGGTAGGCAACGACGAACTTGCCACTGTGGGTGGTAAGCTCGCGCAGGTGGTGCGCGTCAGCGGCGAGGAGATCACACTTCAGGTATTCCGCGGCACTGAGGGTATCGCCACTAACGACGAAGTGGTATTCCACGGCGAACCGCCCGTGCTCAAGGTTGGCGACGACCTTGCGGGCAGGTTTTTCGACGCATACGGACAGCCGTTGGACGGAGGCGCACCCGTGGATGGCGAGCCGCGCCAGATAGGTGGCCCAACGGTGAACCCTTTCAAAAGGTTGCAGCCATCGGAGCTGATAGCCACGGGTATAGCAGGTATCGACCTTAACAATACGATAGTCTCGGGGCAGAAGATACCATTCTTCGCCGACCCAGACCAGCCATACAATCAGGTCATGGCCAACGTGGCGCTCCGTGCCAAGGCCGACAAGATTATCCTCGGTGGTATGGGTATGAGCAACGACGACTTCCTCTACTTCAAGAACCTTTTCGAGAATGCGGGGGTACTCGACCACATAGTCTGTTTCGTTAACACTACCGAGAACCCTCCCGTCGAGAGGCTTCTCGTGCCCGATATGGCGCTTACCGCGGCAGAGTATTTTGCAGTCGATAAGGGGCAGAAGGTACTTGTACTGCTTACCGATATGACCCTTTACGCCGACGCTCTGGCGATAGTTGCCAACCGTATGGACCAGATACCGTCGAAGGACTCTATGCCCGGTTCACTCTACTCCGATTTGGCGAAGATATACGAAAAGGCGGTGCAGTTGCCCAACGGCGGCTCGATAACCATAATCGCCGTTACGACCCTTTCGGGCGGAGACATAACCCATGCCGTGCCCGACAATACGGGTTACATCACTGAGGGGCAGTTGTTCCTGCGTAAGGACAGTGACACGGGCAAGGTCATCATCGACCCGTTCCGCAGCCTTTCGCGCCTCAAACAGTTGGTGATAGGCAAGAAGACGAGGGAAGACCACCCGCAGGTGATGAACGCGGCAGTGAGGCTGTACGCCGACGCCGCCAACGCCAAGACCAAATTGGAGAATGGTTTCGACCTGACGGATTACGATGAGCGAACGCTGAAGTTCGCAGAGGCCTATTCGGAGAAACTGTTGGCTATCGACGTCAATATAGAGATAACGCAGATGCTCGACACCGCATGGAAGCTCTTTGCTGAATACTTTACTAAGAGCGAAGTAGCTATAAAAGCAGAGTTTACGGAGAAATATTGGCCCAATAATTAATTTGGAAATTTGAAAATTAGACAATTCGAAAATGAAACAAGTCTTTATATATAATGATTTTATAGATTTTGGTTTTCAAATAATCTAATTTCCAAATTTTCAGATTTTTAAATTTTTACATTGCTTTGATTAAGTTTCAATATAATAAAACCTCTCTCGGCGACCTTCGCAAGCAGTTGAAGGTGCGGCAGAAGGCACTCCCTACCATAAAAAGTAAGGAGTCTGCGCTGCGCCTCGAAGTCAAGAAGGCGAGATGGCGATTTGCGGGTCACTATCCGCTTTTTTGAAGTTTTTCAGC
>QMCD01002006.1_pt1 | contig 11728 bp, 6 predicted proteins | sample 1821841 | NCBI WGS metagenome assembly QMCD01 (sample SAMN01991225, study PRJNA193472) | Termite gut metagenome, whole genome shotgun sequencing project. | isolation source: worker | host: Macrotermes natalensis | reverse complement strand
CGCCCGCATCCGCCTGTGCGGCTCGCACCTGCCAGTGCGGCTCGCACCCGGGGTCGGCAGAAAGGGAAAGAAATCGGATCAGCGGACGCCCCCGATCGCTTCGGCGACATTGCGGCCGTGTTCGCGGATTCGGCGATACGCGTTCAATTGCGTGTTGAGGGCGATAATGATTTGCGGATCGAACCGGTCTTCCGACATGCGTTTGATAAACCGGTCGCGAATCGATTTGGCGACTGCGTTGATCGTCTTTCCCTGCGAATGTTCGAGCGGCAACACTTCCGGGCCGGGACGACGCTGGGCGTAATGCAGGAAAATCGATCCCAGGTAGGCGATCGTCTGGCGGTGCAGGTCGAGAATCTCGGCCTTTTCCGCTTCCGGGATCACGAGGCCGGAATCATGCAATTTCAGGTTCGATTTGAGAATAATCACGAGATAATCGCCGATCGATTCGATTTCATCGGCCATTTTAAGCTGGTTCCGGGTGATATCGGCGACATCGTGGGAAATGTTGCCGGAAAGCAGCCCGGAGGTGAAGGCGATGATTTCGTCCTGCAACGTATCGAGCATTTCCTCCTGTTGAAACGCCCGGTCGGAATGTTTGCGAACCGCTTCCTGGTCTTCCCCGTCCGATTCGATAATCGTCTTCACGGTCGCGGCCAAATCCCGGCAACAATTCCCCATCCGTTGGACTTCGATCCGGCTCTGCTCGATGGAAATGGCGGCCGTTTCCAGGAGACGGACATTCAGGCCGGTCAATCGGGTCGTCGGTCCGCTTTCCCCGTCGTCGGGCACGAATCGAATCAACAGGTCCGCCGCGGTATGGACGAACGGGAGAAAAACGATCATGTTCGTGATGTTGAACAACGAGTGGGTCAACGCGATCCCCAAGCCGATGCGGGAGTTCATGATCTCGCCGGTCACCGGATCGATACCGACGACCCAGGCGACGATCCCCGGGAAATCGAGCGGCAAAAACAGGGCGGAAACCCAGAGGACGCCGATCGTATTGAACGCGACATGGAAATAAGCGGCCCGACGGGCATTCGTCGACATGCCGATCGAAGCGAGCATGGCGGTAATCGTCGTCCCGACGTTCTCCCCCAACACGAGCGCGGCGGCCGTGTTGAAATCGATCAACCCGATGCTCGCGAGGGAGATCGTGATTCCGACCGTGGCCGCCGAAGCCTGGACGATCATGGTCATCACGCAGCCCGTCAACGCGCACAGCAAAACGCCCGAATAGGTCCGGGCGGAAAACATTTCCATGCACTCGATGAAGGAAGGAAGTTCGCTCATGCCGGAAAAACCGTCCTGCATCAACTGCATGCCGTAGAAGATGAAGCCGACGCCGAGACCCGCCATCGCGAACGAACGCGGCCGTTCCCCTTTGCCGAAAAGAAAAAAACAGGCGGAAATCCCGATCAACGGCAGGATGACCGGCTTGATGTTCATCGTCAGTATCCACGCGATGAACGTCGTCCCGATGTTCGCTCCCATGATGACGCCGATTCCCTGCGAGAGCGCCATGATCTGGCTGTTGACGAAACCGACCACCATGACCGTGGTGACGCTGCTCGATTGGATCAGGACGGTCGTAATGACGCCGACGCCGACGGCGGCGAAACGGTTGTCCGTGAGCAGGGCGATCATGCGGCGCAGCCGTTCCCCGGCGATCATCTGGAAACCTTCGGACATGTTTTTCATGCCGAGCAGGAATATCCCCAAGCCGCCGAGCAGGGTGCAGAACATCAGGAAAAAGTTCGGGGAAGCGACTTCCAACTCGACGCTTTCATCGACGACGAAACCGGTTACGGGATTGACCGTCCGCAAAATCACCTTGGTTTTTCCGATGCCGCACCATTCGAGGACGAGGGTCCGACCGTCCAGTTTGCTCCGGACGATTTTCTCGTCGCTTTTCACGACGATTTCGGAATGCGGCTCGCACCCCTCGAAACCGGGATGGGATTCGTACACCCCGGCCAAATCGATCCGCGTCGGCGGCGGCATCGTCTTGAGAAAAAGGACCTTGGGATTGGCGATCCTTTTGGTGAATTCGTGTTTGGAAGCGACACTTTCCGGGAGCATCCCGGCCGACGGCATCCCGGATGGCGACGTTACTGATTGCGACGTTACTGATTGCGACGTTGCCGATTGCGACGCCTTCGAATCGGCCTCCGGCGACGTCTCGGTCGCGAAAACGTTTTCCGCCAGGGGAACGACGGACGCATCGGAAAAGGTAAGCCGCGCAGCCTCCGGCTCAATATCCGTCGCCGCGTAAAGAACGGGAAAAAGCAAGAGAAACACCAACATGGACCGACCATACCGGCTGAAAATAGTCGTCAAACTCATGGCCGCCATTGTGTCGCTTTCGATCAGGCGTGTCAAGCCGGGGGAACAAATCCCCGCCAAAAAAACGCATGACTAACGCATGACTAAGCACGACTGCCGGTCGCGTGCCGCGTTGGGCGGTAGGCTCCCGGCTGTGAGTACACGGCGGTCGCCCGTGATTCGACGCCGTACCGGAACGCCCGCCCACCGGAAACAACACTGCCACACAACGCAGCCCGGCTGGGTAAACGGGCGGTCAAGCGGGCTGGGTTTACCAACGACTCGACCGGCTTTCGGTATACCAGCTTCGTTTTTTGCCTGAAGATCGTTAATTCGGCCCAACTTGTCCGAAACAGCCCGGCATGGTAGAATCGCCGCTTTCGGCACAGGACGGAGTCGAAACGACGATCGATTCCGCGGACAACCCGGAGGAGGCCCGGCTCATCACCATTATGGACCCTTTGCTCGTACTTGCGTTCATCGGATTACTCCTTGTTTTTCTGACTTCCGCGGGAGCCCGGGCGCTTTCCGGCTTTTCGCGGCATCGTTTGGAGGAATTGTGTGAAAAATATCGGACGCCGGAACGATTGGGAGCGATCCTCAAGAACCACGAGCGGGCGGCCGTCGCGGCGACTTCCCTCCGGATCGTCGCCGCCCAGTGCGTGATCGTCTCGCTCGTTTTCCGCGTGTGGCCCGAAACTTCCGTTACGCCGATCCTTCCAATGGAATCCGCCGGTCCCGATTCCATCGTTCAAGGCTTTCGCGCGCTTTCCTTTTGGCCCCGCTGGGGAATCCTGGTCCTGACCGGTTCGCTGCTCACGATCGCGACGGCCATCTGGTTGCCCTATCCGCTCGTCCGCTATTGGGGAACGCCTTTCCTGTATTTCACCTGGCCGCTCTGGAGGGGCGCCGCGACCCTGCTTTACCCGTTCGAATTGGTCGTCCGGTTTATCGAAACGGTTTTCTGCCGCCTAGCCGGCATTCACGGCAACGCGCGCTGGGAAGACACGTTCGAAGATGAGATTCGCACCATCGTCACGGAGGGGCATCGCGAAGGGCTGCTGGAGGAAGACGCCCGCGAGATGATCGAGGGCGTGATCGAGTTGTCCGACGTGAACGTCTCGGAGATCATGACCCCGCGCACGGACATGACCTGCATTTCGAAGACGCTCACCTGGGAGGAGATGCTGGCCCGGGTCATTACGATCCCCCATTCCCGGATTCCCGTCTACGATACGACCCGGGACGATATCGTCGGCGTCCTGATCGCCAAGGATCTCCTCGCGGAACTCGCGAAAGACAACCCGGGCGAACGGATTCATTGGACGGAGCTGATGAACGATCCGATTTTCGTCCCGGAAACGAAACCGGTGAGCGTCCTGCTCCAGGAATTCCAAAAAACGCCCCGGGCCCATATCGAGCAGGGCGGGGGCGAACCCCCGTTGCCGAAAACGCATTCCCACCTGGCAGTCGTGCTCGACGAATACGGCGGCGTTTCCGGTCTCGTCACCCTGGAGGACATTTTGGAGGAAATCGTCGGCGACATCGTCGACGAGCACGATCCGATTCTCGAACGCGAATCCATCCGGCGGCTCGATGAAAACACGTTCGACGTGCTCGGCCGGGTCCATATCGACGAACTGAACGAACAACTCGGGTTCGGCCTCCCGGAAAACGACGATTTCGACACCATCGCCGGCCTCGTTTTTTCGTCCCTGGGACACATCCCGACTTCCGGAGAAACCCTGGTGTACGGCCAGGAAAAACCGCTGCGTTTCACGGTCCTTGAGGCGACCAAGCGACGGATCGACCTGGTACGGATCGAACGGAACATCCCGAGTACATGATCCTCCGAACGGCCCGTCGCCCGAACCCGTCGTCCAAGCCCTTCGATCGTTTCCGTTGCCATGAGAATCTTTTACCGAATGATTGCGATCGTTCTGCTGTCGGCCGCCTCCGCGTTCGCAGCCGGGCCGGGGGAAATGCGCGGGAAAATGCGCGAGGAAATTCTCATCGACAAGGTCCACGCGAACGATTATTCGCACGTCGGGCTTCAAAAGGACCGGTACGATTATCACGAGCAGAGCGGTTTCCGTCTCGCGTTCGATTACCTTCGTTCCCAAGGCGTGAAGACGGCGAACCATACGGAAGGCCGGCTGGACGGGGAGAAGCTCGCGGGGCACCGGCTGCTTTTCATCAATCTCGTTTCAGCGGAACGGCCCCCTTTCCTTGTTTCGGAGATTCGCGCCATCGTCGCATTCGTCCGGTCCGGCGGGTCGCTTTTCATCATCACCGATCACAGCAACGCCTATTTCCACGCCTACCGGCTCGCCCCCCTGCTCGACGAGTTCGGTATCGAGGTCCCGACCGACACGGCCTGCGACGTTGCCCCGCACACGCTCGGCAGCGGGAACGGCTGGATACTGATCGAGGATTTTTCAAAACACCCGCTCACCGAGGGCCTGCGACGGATCGCGTTTCAAACCGGCGGGCTCGTCGATGAACGTTTCGCGGTCGCGCGCACCTCCCCGCAATCCTGGGCCGACGCCTGGCAAACCACGGCTTACGCCGAGTCGAACGCCATGGGGTTTTTCGGCAATTTCGCCCGGGACGAGGGCGAACGGAGCGGCCCGTTGGGTGTCGTGCTCGCCAAGGAATTCGATCAGGAATTCGGCCAAGAATGCGGGCGGGGGCGCATCGTCATCGTCGGCGACCAGAACATCTTTTCCGATATCTGCATCGATTATGCCGACAATTATCGCCTCTGGATCAATGCAATCGCCTGGTTGCTGCATGAACCGGCGAAACGAGAAAGCGGGAACACGGCCGGACAGACGGGCGGAAATGCGGGTGGACATGCGGACGAAAATACGGACGGTAATACGGAAGACAACCCGGTCGCTGCGACTTTTCCGGGCCTTTCCGATCCGGCCGCCTACAGGGCTTTCCGCAAACCGCGAATTCTGCTCGCCGAAGATTTCGGAATCGGGGCGTTCGGAACCGACGACCGATACGGTTGTTATCACCTGATGAGCCTGATGCGGCGGGATTACTCGCTGCTGGCCGATGATCGCTACGAAGAACCGTACGACCTGGTCGTCCTTCCCAACGGGCACTTGGAAATGAATGCGGCGATCGTCGATCTGCTCGTCGGCCACCTTCGTCGCGGCAAAGCCGTTCTTGCGCTGCATACCTCGACCCAGGTCACAACCGAGCCGAAATCCGTTCTGATGCGGGTCGTTCGAAAAATGGGGGTTCAAACGCCGCGGTTTCAAAGAATCGACGACATTCGCAGCGTCGCCGCCATCCCCGGGGCCGGATCGATCTACCTTTTCCCGCCGGAATTCCCGCTTTTCAACAACATGCTTCCCAGTCCGAGCACGAAACCCGATATCCTGCAAGCCGACAGGGCCGTCGTTTACCTGCGGCAATTGGCGGCGGTCCTCGAAGCGGAATCAAAGAAGCCGTAACCGAATGCGGTGTTCCTGTGCCGGCGGGTCCGGGGCGGACTGCCGATTGGCTCCCGGCCGTGAGGTGTTCCTGCGCCGCTCGGCTAAACGCTCATTTTACCACATTGCCAGTATACCATGAAAAACCGGGAACCGTTCATCCTTTTGTTCGCCGCGATTTATCCGACGCTGCTGACGCTGCTTTACTTCGTATGGCTCGCCGACAGTCCGGGCACATTCCAAAAAACGACATTCCTGTTCGGAAAAGCGGTCCAGTTTTCGTTGCCGCTCCTCTGGGTCGCGTTTTTCTGCCACGAACCCTGGTTCCTGCGGCGATTTTCCTCCGGGGGCGTTCGGGAAGCCGTCGGTTTCGGATTGCTCGTTTTTGCCGCGACGCTCGTGTGTCATTACGTTTTCCTGCGTTTCGGGCCGTTGAGCGAAAACGCGAACGCGGTCGGAGCGATCCGTTCAAAAGTGGACGCATTCGGTATCGGACAGCCCGCGTTGTTCATCCTCTTCGGGTTGTTTTACACCCTTGTCCACAGCGGGTTGGAGGAATACTATTGGAGGTGGTTCGTCTTCCGCCGCCTGGCCCGGCATATCGACCGGCGGGGGGCGATCTTCCTTTCCAGCGTCGCTTTCATGGCCCATCATGTCGTCCTGCTCGGCTCGTATTTCGGCTACGGGCATTGGTTGACCTGGTTCGGTTCTCTCGGCGTCGCGATCGGAGGGGCCTACTGGAGCTGGTCCTACCACCGTTTCGATTCGATTTGGCCCGCCTGGATTTCACACGGAATCATCGATGCCGCCCTTTTCACCGTCGGGTTTCTCGTTTTATTTCATTTTGCCTGAATTGCCGGCCTGAATTATACTGTAAACGGCCTGAAACTGTTCCCGCGAACAATCGCCTGCCGCTCGAACGATTCGTTTAAGCACTTGTTTAAAAAGACGTTAAAAGCGAGTGAGTGCGGCAGGCAGACCTGACCAAATGTTCGTTTTCATCGCGTTTCCAGTATACCAGGATGCCGGACTCATGGGATACTGTTTCCCGGCGTCTGAGGCGTCTGTTTCCCAATCGGGCGGGGTTGACAAACCGGACAATCACGATAAACTGGCGCGGTGAACTGGATCGTTTCATGGGTCGTCCAGTCAGGGATATGTTGAAATAATCAGGAATTTTACGGGAGAACGGATCCGATGGCTCGCGTTTGTGAAATTTGTGGAAAAGGTCGCCGCGTTGGAAATCATATCGAAATTCGCGGTAAAGCGAAATATCTCGGGGGCGTCGGGACGAAAGTGACGGGCATTTCCCGCCGGGTGTTCCTGCCGAACCTTCAAAATGTCCGAATCACGACGGCAAACGGAACCAATAAAACTGTAAGGGTTTGCACTCAATGCATCCGGAGCGGGGCCGTTGTCAAGCAAATTAAGAACCAGCCGTTCCAACTGTCGGTCGGCGCGGAACATGATTTGCCCAAATCCGGAAAAAAACGATCCGGGAAAACCAACGCCACCGGCAGGTAGAACTGAAACCGTTAAAATTTCCCGACGCCGGGTCCGAGACGGACGGCCGGGCGACTCCCGGTTTCCGGTCGCCGGTGTCAGCCGTATTTTGGAGTGACCGGGCGTGGTGACATCAGGCGATTCCGGGAAAAATTTTTCTGACGTTTCCCAATCGGGAGATTGGAATGTCGTTTTTTGCCTTTCTATACCGTTCGCTTCGATACGATTATGCCGTCCATCTCCTGACGGCGCTGGGGGCGGGGCTCACGTCCGCCGTACTGATCGGGGTGCTTTTGTTGGGCGATTCGATGCGGGGAAGTCTCAAGGCCCTGACGCTTCAAAGGCTCGGCCGGGTCGATACCGTCCTTTCCGGTTCCGGTTTTCTTTCGGAAACCGTCGTGCGCACCGGCGACCAGACCGGCGACCAGCCGCTTCCCGAGCCGTTTACGGCCTGCGTCCCGACGATTCTTTTGCCCGCAGCGGTGCTCAAAGAGGCGGTGCTCACTGAGGGAAGACGGACGGAAAAAGAAGGCGAAGACGCAATCGACGGGCGTACCGCAGGCATCGAGCGGCAGACCAAAAAGGTCCAGCTCATCGCCAATTCCCATACGGAAAACACCTTCGCGATCAACCGGACGCTTGCCGACGCCCTGCAAATCCGGCAGCCGGGCGAACGTCTGCTGTTGCGGGTCGAACTTCCCGAATCGATCCCCCGTGAAAGCGTGCTCGGCCGGCGGGACGAAACGCTTTTACATGCTCCGATCACCATTGAAAAAATCCTACCTGATGAAGGGTTTGCGCGGTTTTCACTCCGGCCCGACCAGCGTGTCGCGCCGACCGTGTTCGTTCCGCTCGCATGGTTGCAACGCCGCCTCGGACAACCGGGAAAAGTCAATTTTTTCCTGCTCGAAACCGACAATCCGGCGGTTCCCGTGGACGCTGCCCGACGGGAAGCGTTTCGTGACCGGCTCGCTCCGAAGCCCGACGACCTGGGAATCGATCTTGTTGAACGGAACGGCGTCGAATATCTCACGTCGGCACGAATGCTGTTCAATGACGCTCAAGCGGCATTTCTGGAGACGGTCTTTCCGGAGCCGGCACTTCCGGAAACGACGGGGACGGCCATTTCCGATTCCGCATCGCAGCGGCGTGCAACGCCTTACCTGATTTACCTTGCCGAATCGATCGCATGCCCCGAAAAAAAAACATCGGTTCCCTATTCAACGCTTTGCGCGATCAATCCGGATCAACTCACCGGAATTCCGCCCCCGCTCCAGACAATCGCGCCACCGAGGATCGCCATTACCCGGGACGAATATACCCTGGACGAATGTATCCTGAACGAGTGGACGGCAACTGAACTCCAGGTAGTACAAGGCGATACGGTTGAAATCACCTATTTCGCCCCTGAATCGCTCCGGGGAGAAATTCAAACGCGAACCGCATCCCTGACGGTCGGCGGCATCGTTTCCATGCGCGGATTCGGAGCCGACCACCGCTTGATTCCGGAATTGCGGGGAATCACCGACGAACGATCCATCGCCGACTGGAACCCTCCTTTCCCTTTTGACGCGAAAAAGATACGCAAACAGGACGAACAGTATTGGGACGACTACCGGGCAGCTCCGAAAGTCTTTGTTTCCCTGGAAACAGGCCGTAAACTCTGGGGAAGCCGTTTCGGAAAGACAACCGGGTTCGTCCGGTCGCAACCCCAACCCCAATCGCAACATCCGTCCCAATCACAGCCCGGCGACGTTTTCGACGATCCGTCGGCGGACCGGATCGCGCCCACGGAGCCGTCGACAATTTTCGGGATGAGCCAACAGGCGTTTCTTCAAAAGCTCGGCGAACCGGGCAGCCCGTTCGCGCTCGACCTCCAGCCGGTCAAGCAACAGGGGCTTGCCGCCTCGTCGGGAACGACGCCGTTCAACGTGCTGTTCCTGATGATGAGCTTCTTCATCATCGGGGCGGCGTTGACGCTGCTCGCCCTGCTTTTCCGGCTCTCGGTCCAGCGACGTGCCGTACGGATCGGAACGCTTTCGGCCCTGGGAATTCCCCCGGAACGTATCGCTCGCCTTTTGCTTGCCGAAGGTTTTTGCCTTTCCCTGTTCGGGACCGTTCTCGGCGTTCCCCTGGGAATCGCTTACGCGGCCCTGCTCGTCCACGGCTTGAATACATGGTGGACCGAGGCGATCGTCGTTCCCTTTCTTTCGCTCCACATCGGTTTGACAAGTCTCGCCGTCGGCATGTTCGGCGGACTGGCGGCGGCGCTGGTCGCCGTTTGGTTTTCCCTGCGGGGATTGAGTCGCATCTCCGTTCGAACGCTTCTTGCCGGCGGATTCGAAGGCCGGCAAACGGAGACGATTCATGCCGGACGCAAAAACCGGCGCGGCGATTCCCGTCGTGTCGTCCCCCATGTCATCCCGATTCTTTGCGCAAGCGGAATCGTGCTTTCCGCCCTTTTGGGAGCCCGCCAAACGGACGAAATGAACCGTGCCGGTTTCTTTTTCGGGGCCGGGACGCTCGGTTTGTTCCTGGGCCTTCTTTGGATTCGAAAATGCGTTCTCCGTGAAAACAACGGAATGGGCGCGACGATCGGCGATATCGGCAGTATCGGCAGTATCGATCGCCTGGCCGTTTCCAACGCACGGCGCCGCCCGATGCGCAGCCTGCTTTGCATCGGGTTGATCGCCCAGACGGTGTTCCTCATCCTTGCCGTCGGCGCATTTCGGATGAATGCCGGGACGATCTCCGCCGACAAAACCGGTGGAACCGGCGGCTATGAGGTCGTTTTGGAAACCGCACTGCCGGTTTTTTACGACCTGAACACCCCCCGGGGACGCCGGTCGATGGATTTCGATCCGGGAGAAGAGCGGACATTTCGCGAGAAAATCGACCATGTCGTCTCCTTTGCCGTCCGTGACGGCGATTCGGCAAGCTGCCAAAATCTTTACCAGGCCCGGACGCCGCGCATTCTCGGCGTTTCCCGTGACTTCGTCGCGCGAGGCGGGTTCGCGTTCGCGGCCAAAGAAAAAAACAAGGCGAAAAACGTGGAAACGAATCCGGATTCCACCAATCCTTGGCGCGTCTTGGAGGAATCGGACACGGACGGAACCGTTCCGGTGATTCTCGACGCGGCGACGGCGATGTACGCCCTGCATTTGTATGGCGGGATCGGCGAGACGTTCGAAATCGACGGAGTCCGCTGCCGGGTCGCCGCCCTGCTTGCGAACAGTGTTTTCCAGGGGGATGTGCTGATGAGCGCGACGCATCTCCGACGTCGTTTTCCCGATGTCGGCGGTTTTCGTTTTTTTCTCGTCGCCGGAAAAGCGGGGGCGGGAGCGGAGACGCTTCTTACGGAGTCGCTTTTTTCCGAAAAACTGGCCGATTACGGCCCTGAAATCGAAAGTGTCCGTACCCGGCTGGCGCGATTTTTTTCGGTCCAAAACACGTACATCACCTGTTTTCAAAGTCTTGGGGCCGTCGGGCTCCTGTTCGGCGTTCTCGGCCTTTCCCTCGTGCAAATTCGAAATATCCGGGAACGCCGCGGGGAATTGGCCCTTTTCCGTTCGCTCGGATTTGAAAAACGAACGCTCGTTCGCCTTATCCTGGGCGAAGGATTGTTCCTGCTCGCGGCGGGATTGCTGCTTGGAATGACGGCCGCAGCCCTGGCCGTCCTTCCGTTAAACCATGATTGGAGCGCCCTGCCCCGCTTTCTACCGATGCTGCTGTCCCTGGTACTGATCCTCCTCGCGGTCGGCCTCCTGTCGAACGTCGCCGCAGCCGTCGCCGCCCTGCGGGTCCCGATTGCCGCAACCCTCGGCAAGGAGCGTTGATCCGTAGGACGAAAACCAAAAATTTTCCCGCGTTTTTTAACTTTTACTGATCTGTGAATAAACTTTGAACGTAACGGCGCCGAAGGAAGCCGCGCCGTATTCCAACCATACGGCGCGCAGGGACGGCTCGACCGACGGGTCGAAATTTATTCGCGGGTCCATAACTTTTAGTTTTTAACTCTTCAATTTTATGTCCACTTTCATCCAGGAATCCATCGAAAAAATCAAGCGGCAAGTCGGCGACGACCGGGTTATCTGCGGGCTTTCCGGCGGGGTCGACTCCGCCGTCGTCGCCGCGCTGGTGTATCGGGCCATCGGCGACCGACTGAGTTGTATTTTCGTCGACAGCGGCCTGATGCGCAAAAACGAGATCAATGCCGTCGCCGAACAGTTTACGAACCATTTCAAGACGGATCTACAAGTTGTCGACGCCGAAACAACCTTTCTCGAAGCGCTCCGGGAAGTCGTCGATCCCCAGGAAAAACGGAAAATCATCGGCCGGGTCTTCATCGACGTGTTCGCCGACGCGGCGGGAAAGATCGAGGGAGCCCGGTTTCTCGCCCAAGGAACGATCTACCCCGATATCACCGAAAGCGGCGGAACCCCGGGATC
>QMCD01003973.1_pt1 | contig 11730 bp, 10 predicted proteins | sample 1821841 | NCBI WGS metagenome assembly QMCD01 (sample SAMN01991225, study PRJNA193472) | Termite gut metagenome, whole genome shotgun sequencing project. | isolation source: worker | host: Macrotermes natalensis | reverse complement strand
TTTATCCTTTTTTGTGAACAGGTTATTAAATGAAAAAATAGTTGTTTTACAGTGTTTTTAATGATTTATGAACATCGTGTTAATAACCGGTTTTGTGAATAAAAAAGATATTAACAGGGCTTGTTTTGATGTTGATAAATGCTGTATAAGATTTGATAAAAAAAATTTGTTTTGTGAGAATAAGTTTTAGATGTGATTTTATTTACAGGTTATTAACAGGGGGAGTTGAAAACTAAGAACTAAAAACTAAGAACTAAGAGTTAGCTTCGCCAAATAGTAAAGGATACAACGCTTAGAATAACGCGCAGCAACTCTTAGTTCTTAGTTTTTAGTTCTTAACTCAATAACATTGGGTTGTTAAGAAAAATATTGAAATTGGATTCATAAATAAAGAAATTATCACTAATTTTGTAAATTGTATAAAATATTTAACAACAAAAACTATGCCAAAGATTCCTATTGCGTCCGATCATGCCGGATTTGAACTGAAAAAATTTTTGATAGAATCTCTGAATCAACAATTTACTTTTGAAGATTTAGGAACCTATTCCGAAGAATCTGTGGATTATCCTGATTTTGCTCATAAAGAAGCGTGTTTGATAGAAAATCAAACCTATCAGAAAGGAATTTTAATTTGCGGAAGCGGAAACGGCATTGCGATGACGGCAAATAAGCACCCACACGTTAGTGCCGCATTGTGTTGGAATTCTGAAATTGCAAAATTGGCACGGCTTCACAACGATGCTAATATTTTGGTTCTTCCCGGTCGTTTTATTGATTTTGAAGAAGCAAAACAATGTGTAAATGTGTTTTTTACAACCGATTTTGAAGGTGGAAGACATCTTCATCGTGTTGAAAAAATTGATCTATAATGACAACGCTTTCCACATATTTGGAATCTGCCGAAGAAGGCCTGAAAAACACGCGCCACCGCACGTATGCGGAAGGTATTTTGGAGCATTATCAAAAAACATTGGAAAATGCGGATAGTTTTTTCAAATATCCGGAATTATTGAAGAAGCGGGCTATTTTCAGCAAATATAAAGCCATTAACGAATTGGAAAAATATTTGGTGGAGTTTGAATTTTTGTTTACACGGCGTGGCGGACGTATTATTTGGGCGAATGATCACGAAGAGGCGATTAAAGAAATCATCAAACTTTTGCACAAAAAAGGCATTCGTAAAACGATTAAATCCAATTCTAAAACAAGTTATGAAGTGGGCTTGAATAAAGCGTTTGAGGAGGCGAATATTGATTGTTTGGAAACCGAATTTAATGCGTTTTGTAATCAGTTGCAAAAAAATGAATCCGAAAGCACCTCCTACCCTATTTTAGATGCTGATTTTGCGCATATTTCGCAACATATTCAAAACACTCTGAATTTTAGTGAAAAAAACACCATTCAAACGATTGATTTTGTTAAAAAATATTTAATCAATCAATGTTCTCAAACCCGTGTGGGTATTACCGGTGTGAACTTTTTGGTGAGTGATATCGGCGGTTTGGTGATTTGCGGAAATCAAGGTAATATTGCGATGAATACATCGTTTCCGGAGATTCATATTGCTTTGTGTGGCATTGAAAAAATGATTCCGAGTTTGGCGGATTTGGAAAAATTTTTGCATTTATTAGCCACTCACACGTTGAATCAATTATTGCCTTACGATACGCAAATTATCGCCGGTCCGCGTCAGGAAGACGAGGTTGATGGCCCCAAAGAACTTTATTTGGTGCTGATTGATAACAAGCGTACAGAAGTGATGAAACAAGTGAAACAACGTGAGATTTTCAACTGTATTCACTGTGGCGCTTGCACGAGTGTTTGTCCGGTTTATAAGTTGATTGGCGGAAAGGCTTATGGTGGCGTGTATGTGGGTCCGGTGGGTTCTGTTGTGAATCCGTTTATGATGGATTTTTACTATGCGGCGCACCAATCCTACGCTTGCACGCTTTGCAAACGTTGTACGGAAGTTTGTCCGATGAATATTCCGATTCACGAATTGATTTTGCAAAATCGCAAAGAAGCCGTTCATCGTGAATTTTACGTAACCCTTGATAAATCAGGGATTAAGCAACTTCGTAAGATGATGATTAAACGTGCCGCGATGGATTCGTGGTTTCCGAATTATATGCTAAAAATGAATTATAAAAAACTTTTCGGCAGTCAAAAAATCTTTCCGGATCTCTCGCAACGGAGTTTTAATGTGAGGTATAAGGAAGTTAATGATATTAAGTAATTACGAATTAGGAATTAGGAATTACGAAATTTTGTATGCAATAAACACCATAATTCCTAATTCCTAATTAAAAAACCAGATTATTATGCAAATTTCAACACAAAACATCAAGTCTTTCATCGATCTAACCACCCTCGAAGGTGCAGATACAAAAGCCAAAATCATTGCGCTTTGCGATAAAGCCAAACAGCACGGAACGGCTGCGGTTTGCGTTTATCCGCCGTTTGCGAAGTTGGTGCGTAAACAGTTGCAAGGCACAACCATTAAAACCGCTTGTGTGGCCGGCGCTTTTCCTTCGGGACAATCCCCTATTCACATTAAAACCGCTGAGGTGGCTTATACGGTTGAACAAGGCGCACAGGAAATTGATATGGTGATTTCACGCGGAACGTTTCTCGAAGGCGATTATGCCACGGTTGGCGCAGAAATTAAGGCTATCAAGCAAGTTTGCGAAAACGCTCACCTGAAAGTTATTTTAGAAACCGGTGAACTTCAAACGCCCGAAAACATTAGATTAGCCGCAGAGATAGCCATTGCCAACGGTGCGGATTTCATCAAAACATCGACAGGTAAAATTCCCGTGTCTGCCACGCCCGAAGCGGCTTTCGTGATGCTGAACGTGATTAAAAATCATTACGAAAAAACAGGACAAAAAGTCGGATTCAAGGCTGCCGGCGGCATTTCCAAACCGGAAGATGCAATGATTTACGTGAATTTGGTTCACGATATTCTGGGCGAGGAATGGCTGACTTCGGAATGGTTTAGGATTGGGGCGAGCCGGTTAGTTGATGCCCTGTAAAAATCCGTAGGGGCGAGGCATGCCTCGCCCCTACAAATTACAATCGGTAAATTATCGTGTTCTAATAACAAGATATTTCGATGATTTCCAAAACTCTTCGGGATTGGTAATTTCAATCACAATATTCTTCGGATTGGTATTATCCAATTTGTAAGATCCCGCAGCGTGTGGCGTAATCAATTCAATTTTATCAGTATTGGTTTCCAATTTCTTAAATTCACGAATATCCACTTTCGTAAAGTTTTTCAAGTTGATATCTTGATTGATCGTTTTGGTTTTTCCAATACCAATGAAACCACCTTTTTGCGTGATAACGCCGGATTCTTTCAAGGTTTGCGATGTGCCCAAGGCATAATATCCGGTATTCAACGCAATCGTTTGTTCGTCAATCGTGGCTTGCTTTTTAGCGTTATCTTCGGTGATTTGTTCATTTTCCGTTTTGAGGGCTTCAATTCTTTCGTTAGCCACACGTAATTGTTCTTGCAAATCTTTGATTTGTGCTTCCTGTTCGGCCACACGGGCTTCCAAAGACGCAATCATTTGTTGCATCTTTTCGGTGTTCACGTTAGCCTCTTTCATTTTTCTGCGAAGGCTTTCCAATTCGGCCAAACGACTGCGGTTTTTATCCATCAACGTGCTGATATCCGCTAAATCTTGCAAGATTTTTTGTTGAACATTTTGCGGTTTTTCACCGGTTGTTTTCGAAATCATTTTTTCTTTGCTTTTGATTTCGGCAAGATTGGATTCGATTTCGTTCAAATAATCGTAAAAATTGTCTTGTAAAGAGTCGGCAAGATGTTTTTCAACACGCAAATCTGCATTTTCTTGTTCTAATTGAGCAATTTTACCGCGATTACAGCCTGCAAACATCATAGCAAAGGCAACCAGAGAAAGGATAATCAAATTTTTCATAACATCATAAATTTTAGAAAAGTGTAAATTTTTTTTGCAAAGATACGAAAAATCTTTGATATTTCCAAAAAAATTTTGTATCTTTGCTATTTTGTATCTTTACAAAACGACGGAAAAATATGAAAATCGAAATTTTTGAACAACTTGACCGCTTCATAAAAAAATATTATCAAAATATTTTGATCAAACGAACGTGTCTTTTTTTGACCATCGTCGTTGGAATATTTTTATTGCTTATTTGGACAGAGTCTAAATGGTTTTTTGGAACGACCTTTCGATTGAGTTTGCTGATTTTATTTTTATTATTAACATTATCAATGTTTTATTGGGCATTTTGGATACCATTATCGAAAATTTTTGGGCTTTCCAAAGCGATGTCTTACAAAGATGCCGAAATCCTAATAAAATCAAGTCTTCCGGAACTGAAAGACCATTTACGAAACCTTTTAGAATTGCATGAAAAAGCAGAAAGCGGGGGAGAGAACGAAATTTTAATTCTACAAGCGGCTGTTGAACAAAAAATTTCGAGCCTAAAATTCTACAATTTTATTTCCACAATCGATTTTCGGAAAAATTTGAAATATGTTCGTGTGGCAATTTTGCCTGTCAGCGTTATTTTGGCTTTGTTAATTTTCCGACCACAAAGTATATCGTCGCCCACCAAGCGCCTGATTTATTTTCAAACGCAATTTGAAAAACCGTCGCCGTTTGCATTGGATATTCAGAACGAACGGTTAGATGTGTTGCAAAATGGTGATTTTGAATTGAAAATTAAGTCTATAGGGGAAGAAATTCCCGATGAAGTTTGGCTTCAAATAGGAGATAATACATTTAAGATGAATAAATTGAATAAATTGGAATTTACCTATTTATTCAAAAATGTAAATCAAAGTTTCAAGTTTGCATTCCAAATTGGGGATTTTCGCACGATAGATTATATGTTGAATGTGTTGCCCCGTCCGTTGATTTACGATTTTCGTGCTTTTTTAACCTATCCGAAATATACGCAACTGCCTAACGAAACGATTGAAAACAATGGGGATTTCAAGGTTCCGGAAGGGACCCATATCCGGTTTCAAATTCGAATGAAAGATGTGGATAAATTGGATTTTTATATAGATGATAAACCCATTACATCGGTTTCAAATGATGAAAATACGGCTATTTTTTCTGTTCGGGCAGCGAAATCATTTAATTATAAAATTATTCCAAAAAATCAATACACTTCGGAATCTGATACCATGCAGTATTCGATTGTTGTTTTGCCCGATCAATATCCAACGTTGATTGTTCAAGAATTTCGGGATTCGACAACGCCGATGATGCTGTATTTTAGAGGTGCGATTTCCGATGATTATGGTTTTTCGAAATTCAAAATGGTTATTTCCAAAACGTCTGAAACGCAGGATACGCTTACGCGGGAATTATTTTTTAATCCGAATCAATCTCAACAGGATTTTGTAGATTACGTTAATTTTTCGGAATTGCTTACAACCCTTGGTGATAAAGCGGAATACTATTTTGAGGTGTGGGATAACGATGAGGTGAATGGGGCAAAATCGACACGTTCAACCACATTTGTATATGCCACGCAAACCGAGAAGGAGCTTGCGCAAGAACTCAATCAGCAAGGTGAAAATATTACCAAACAGTTACAGGATAATATGAAGTTGTTGAAAAAAAATCAACGAGATTTGGATCAACTGACTAAAAAATTATTGGAAAAACCGGTTATTTCTTGGGAAGAAAAAAAATTGTTTGAAGAGATTATGAATGATCAAAATCGACTAAAACAAGAATCCGAACGTTTGAAAAATCAACTTGAATCCATGCTTCAAAACGAGCAGAAACTAACGCTTGATGAAGAACGTTTATTGGAAAAACAAAAAGAATTGAATCAACTTTTTGAACAACTTTTTTCGGAAGAAATGAAAAAAACACTTGAAGAAATTCAGGCGTTAATGCAGCAACAAATGCCCAAACAGCAGTTGGAAAAAGCGATGGAACAAATCAAAATGAATAATGCAGAGTTGGAAAAAACCTTGGATCAGAATTTGGAAATTTTCAAGGAGATGGAAGTCGATCGCAAGATCAATGCCGCGTTAGACCAACTGCAAAATATTCGTGATGAACAAAAACAACTTCGTGAAGACATTGCAGCGGATAAGGTTCCACAAGAGGAAAGAGAGCAGCGTCAAAATCAAATTAACGATCAATTCAAAGATGTTCAAAACGCTTTGGACGAAGCTGAAAAATTGAATCAAGAATTGAATGATCCGGAGAACATCAAACGCAATACAGATCTGGAAAAGACAATTTCCGAAGATTTACAAAAGGCGTCGAATGCCTTATCCAAACAGCAAAACAAGGAAGCCGAAAATAATCAAACTGAGGCGGAGCAAAAGATGCAGCAGATGCAAGAAGAACTTGAACAGCAAATGGACAGTAATGCCGAAGAGGATTATGCCGAAGATGCGTCTATGATTCGCCGTTTGTTGAAATATGTCTTGAAAACATCGGTCAATCAAGAAGAAGTCATGAGTTTGTTGAAATCTATTCGTCTTAACGATCCGAAATATCAGGATATTATTAACCGTCAATCCGGATTGAAAACAGACATTGCGATGATTTCGGATTCTCTTTATGCGCTTGGGACACGCCAGCCTCAGGTGGCTGTTTTAATCAATAAGGAATTAAAAGCGATGAATAATTTTTCGGAATTGGCCTTAAAAGATCTTTTGGGTATGAATGATATTATGTACCGGCGGAGTTCGGGGCAAAATAATCAGGCTATTTCCCGGCAGCAATATACGATGACGAGTTTGAACACGATGGGATTGTTGCTTGCCGAATCCTTAAAACAAATGGAAGAGCAGCAAAAAAATCGCAAACCTAACGGAAGTTGTCGCAATCCGGGTAATAATCCCAAAGGTAGTTCGTCGTCTTCTAAGGATAAAAAGTCCAAAGCCCGCTCTGCACGTGAATTGCAAGAACAATTAAATCAACAATTACAACGTATGCGAGAGCAGCAGGCGAAAGAACAGCGTGATGGAAAACCGACACCTCGTCAAGCGGGACAGCCTTCGATGAGTGAGCAATTTGCCCGTTCGGCTGCCCAGCAAGAAGCCATTCGCCGGTTGATGCAACAGGCGGCTGATGAATTAAAAAAATCAGAAGGTCGTGCTTCCGGACAACTTCAAAGTTTGATTGATGAGATGGAAAAATCCGAACGAGAAATGGTAAATAAGTTTTTAGATGATAATACACTTCGTCGTCAACAGCAAATTTTGACACGTCTTTTAGAGGCTGAAAGAGCGGAACTTAATCGTGAGCAAGAAGAGCGCCGTAAGTCAACAGAAGCCCAACAAAAGGATTTCAAAATCCCTACAGAATTGATAGAACAACAGAAAAGACAAACTCAAGAGTCTGAACTGTTACAGAAATACCATCCTATTCTTCGCCCGTATTATCAGCAAAAAACGCAAGAATATTTCCGACAAAACTAATATTGTTCCACGTGGAACAATATAATAAATTATACCTCGTATGAACCCGATTCAATTTTTTACAGAGCAAACGAAATTCACACTTAAAGTTCGTGAATGGTTAATTTATCTTATTCGTAAAGAAAAAAAACTTCTTGGCGAAATTAATATTATTTTTTGTAGTGATGAATATCTCTTAAAATTAAATGAACAATATTTAAATCACGATACGTTCACGGATATTATCACATTTGATTTTGTTGATGGCAAAATTATCAGTGGTGATATTTTTATTTCGATTGATAGAATGAAAGAAAATGCCAAATTGTTCCACGTGGAACAATCGAATGAAATTCGGCGGTTAATTGTGCATGGCGTATTGCATTTATTAGGGTATAAAGACAAATCCGCAAAAGACAAGAAAAATATGACAGCGCAGGAGGAGCGTGCGTTGGAATGGTGGGCGCGCTGAAAAATTATCTAAAAAGAGGAGTTGTTTTCTCTGAGAAATTTACCACAAAGACCACAAAGAAATACAAAGATTTTGTTGTGCCCTTCGTGTTTCTTAGTGCCCTTTGTGTTAAAAATTATATATTTTTGAGTGTAATCAATTTCATTTTCTATAATTCAACAACTAATTTATGTCGCCAAAAATTTCCATTATCATGCCTTGCTTTAATTCCGAAAAATATATTTCGGCGGCTATTGATTCTGTGTTGAAGCAAACATTTACAGATTGGGAATTATTAATTGTTGACGATTGCTCCACAGATTCTTCATACAGACTTATTCAAGAGTACAAGGAAAAAGATCATCGGATTCAATGTTATCAAACCGAGTACCCGTCTGGGGGAGCGACCATTCCGAGAAATATTGCCCTTCGACAGGCGCAAGGCCGGTTCGTTGCATTTTTAGATAGCGACGACATTTGGTTGCCCGACAAATTAGAACAACAAATCAACTGTTTTATAGATGACCAAACGGCTATTGTTTTTTCTAATCACGAAAAAATAAATGGACGAGGCGAACGGCGTAATCGTGTTGTGCGAGCGCCATCGATAATTTCTTATAAGAACCTCTTAAAAAGTAATGTCATTCGTTGCTCAGCAGGAATGTACGATACAAAGAAAGCAGGGCATGTTTATTTTCAATCAATCGGACATGAAGATTATGTATTTTGGTTATCTATTCTCAAGCGAAATTATATTGCTCGAAACACAGATACTGTAACGGTTTTGTACAGGGAACAAAACACATCATTATCAGGAAACAAATTGCGTGCGGCTAAATGGACTTGGAATATTTACCGACAGGTTGAAAATTTGAATTTTGTTGTGAGTTTGTATTATTTTTTTCAATATGCGGTGCGTTCCGGAATTAAATTTTTGAGGTAGGGGCTTGCACCATTCAAAAAATTTGTGTATCTTTGCAAAATAAAAATATTATTTTATGTCTGAACAACCAATTTCTCAACCTTCAAAAGAAATCGACCTGCTTGATGTTATGGGCAGAATATTTTCCGGCATTGGTAACGGAATTAAAAATTTCTCTGCTTGGATCAAACGTGGAATTCAAACGTTTTTTCGTCTTTTTTTGAAATATTGGTGGCTGTTTTGCGCTTTGCTTATTATCGGTAGCGCCTTTGGTTATTACAAACACAAATTACAGCGTCCGTACTACGAAACCGAGATGCTTGTTGAGGCAAACAGGGTAATTTCGCGCCTTCAAATAGCCAATCGAATCAATAGTTTGCAAGATTTGGTTAACAATGCGAATAATCAAATATTAGCGAATCAACTCGGATTAAGTGTCAATGAAATCAGATCCATTTTTTATGTCAAAGCCGACATTATTGATGTGAAAGTTGAAGGAAAAGCCACAAGGACGGTCATAAGAAGAGATAAAGATGGCGTGGAAACCGAAGAAATCGTGGAGGAACGTGGCCCGCAATATATCCGTGTTCAAGTTCGTGTATGGGAAAACCAAAATATTTCTAAAATAGAACGAGCGATTATAAAATTTATCGAAAACGATCCTTATATCGTTGAGCAAATCAAGTTGGCCAAAGATATCAACCAATCGCAACAAAAAGCTGTTGAAACAGAAATTGAGCAATTGAGGTTATTTCAAAAGAAAAACATCGAAAAAGGTTCGTTGGTTGTTTCCAAAGATTCGCCACTGATGGTTCAAAATGAAGAAAAAACCTACGTTGATGAAATTTTGGAACTTGGATCCCGTTTAGCCTATTTGCAGCGTGAGTACGAATTATTACGTCCTTTGCTTGTTGTTCAACCTTTTGAACCACTTGAAAAACCGGTGGATAACAGATTAAGAAATATTTTATTTTTTGCTCTTTTATTTTTTGGCATAGGCTATGGAGCGATGTTGTTACGAGAAGGTTGGAATCGCATCTAAATTTGGCTTGTCATGATTTCAATTGCCGGAGACCTTGGTAGCGGAAAAAGCACGTTGGCCAAACGATTGGCCGAAATGTTGGATTATACGTATTTTTCAACCGGTATGCTCTTTCGCAAATTAGCCGCAGAACGTGGCATGGACGCCTTGCAACTGAATTATCTTTCGGAAACCGATAAGAGCATCGACAAATACATAGACGATAATCTTCGTGCGATCAATAACGGCAACGATATGCGTTATGTTTTGGATTCCCGAATGGCGTGGTTTTTTGTGCCTAAATCGTTCAAACTTTATGCTACGGTCAAACCGGAAATTGCCGCCCAACGCGTGTTAGGCGACACAGCCCGTTTTGGTGAGCCTGAGGCCTCTAATTTGCAAGAACGGATCAATACCCTTCTCGAACGTCAGAACGTTGAAAATCGCCGCTATAAATCCATTTACGGCGTAGATTGTAGCGATTTATCCAACTATGATTTAATTATTGATACTTCAAACCATACCGTAGATGAATTGGTGAAGCATATTTTAACAGCATACGACCAAACTGTTAAAAGCAATTAACAAATTTTATAAAAAAAATATTGTATGTCGTCTGTTATATTAATTTTGGGCTCTAATTCGGGAAATAGCTTGGAGACGCTTGAAAGAGCGAAAGGTTTGATTGTTGACCGTATTGGAAAAATTGTTGATTCGTCGCCGATTTATCGTTCGGAACCGTGGGGTTTTGAAGCTGAAGAATGGTTCTATAATCAAGTGATTCGTTGCGAAACGGCGCTTTCGCCGGAAGCCGTTTTGAATCATATTTTGGGCATTGAAACGGAACTTGGGCGTGTGCGTGATAACACGGTCGTTGAGCATAGCGGCGCACTGAACCTGTCGAAGTATGCATCGTATCAATCTCGAACGATTGATATTGATATTTTGTATTTCGATGATAAAATTATTGATACGGAAAATCTGCAAATTCCGCAGAAACACTTGCAAGACCGCCGTTTTGCCTTAATTCCGTTGAACGATATTGCACCTGATTTTGTGCATCCGATTTTGAAAAAAACTACGTCGGAATTGTTGGAATGTTGCGAAGACGATTGCGTTGTAACGCCTTATCTAAATCTTTCCAAACGTCCTAAATATCCATATATTGCTATCGAAGGCGCTATTGGCGTTGGAAAAACCACGTTGGCCACAATGTTGGCCGAAACGTTTAAGGCGAAACTTGTTTTGGAGAGTTTTGATGCTAATCCGTTTCTACCGAAATTCTACGAAGAGCCCGACAAATACGCCTTTCCGGTTGAATTGTCGTTTATGGCCGAACGGTTTCAGCAGGTGCAAGACCATTTGCTGACGCCCGATTTATTTCACGATATGGTGATTTCGGATTATATCACTGAAAAATCATTGATTTTTGCAGGAAAAACCCTTTCGGAAGATGTGTTTGCGTTGTATTCCAAACTTTTTAATATCATCTTTGCATCGTTGCCGAAACCGGATTTATTGGTTTATCTTTATGCTTCGCCTCAAAAATTGAAGGACAATATCCTCAAACGTGGCCGTGATTACGAACGAAACATTAAATTGGAATATCTGGAAGACCTGCAAGACGGCTATTTGGAGCATTTCCAAGCCGTACAAACCCAACGCGTTTTAATCATTGATGTAAACGATTTGGACTTTGTGAACCGGCCGGCCGATTATCACAAAATTCTTAATTTATTACAGGAAAATTATCCGCCGGGGGTTTCGATTCGGAACTTGCACATTAACGAAGACGAATTTTAGTTAGTCGCCCCTTAACAACCAATTTTCACTACTTGAAATTTAAAAAATAATCGACATAAAAATTCAAAAAATATTTTTTGAATTTCTTTTGAGAGTTT
>QMCD01002005.1_pt1 | contig 11730 bp, 9 predicted proteins | sample 1821841 | NCBI WGS metagenome assembly QMCD01 (sample SAMN01991225, study PRJNA193472) | Termite gut metagenome, whole genome shotgun sequencing project. | isolation source: worker | host: Macrotermes natalensis | reverse complement strand
GCGGCAACGCGAACGAGCTGGACTGCATATTCATTATGCGCGACAAGGTTCGGCTGCTTGCGCAAGAGATGGTCGAGCTGGCCGCGGCGGAGCGGCGGCGCTAACCCAAGATCACGGTAGCGAAATTCGCACGGCATGAAGGGGACGGTTCTAAACCGTTCCGAAACGAATTGCGGACGCATTTTGAGGTGCGCGGAACGGTTTAGAACCGTTCCCTACAAAAATCACATTCAAGGAGCGCTACATGACAATAAAGGATTTATTAGACCTAATCGACGGCAAATTGGCGAACAAGGCCGACGTTTCGCGCGAAATCGAATGCGGCTACGCCTGCGACCTTCTTAGCTGGGTCATGGCTAAGGGCCAAGCCGGGACGGCGTGGGTCACGGTGCAGACGCATATGAACGTCGTGGCCGTCGCCGCGCTTTTGGACATGGCGGCGATAATCCACCCCGAAAACATCGAGGCCGAAGCGGATAGCGCCGCAAAGGCCGAGGAAGAGGGGATAGCGCTAGTCGTTTCGCCGCTGACGGCGTACGATATCTGCGCGAAAATGGCGGCGCGAGGTGTTAAAAGCGTGTGAAAATCGCGTGCGACCTGCATATCCACTCGTGCCTGTCGCCTTGCGGCGATGAGGATATGACGCCGAACAATATCGTTAACATGGCGTATATAAAGGAGCTCGACGCCATAGCCGTGACGGATCATAATAGAGCGCTGAACCTGCCCGCCGCCGCAAAGCTTTCGAAGGAGGCGGATATTGTTTTGCTGCCGGGGATGGAGGTAACAACGCGCGAGGAAGTGCATGCGCTGTGCTACTTCCACAGCGTGGACGCCGCGCTCGAATTCGGTGAGCGCCTATATCCTTTTTTGCCGAAGATCAAGAACAGACCCGATTTTTTCGGGGAACAGTTTATCATGGACGAGGAGGACGAAGTGACGGGCCACGAGGAATACCTTTTGCTTCAGTCCGTTTCGTTATCTCTAAAAGAAATATTCAATATGGCTGCGGAGTTTAATGGCCTATGCGTCCCGGCTCATATAAACAAGCATGCGAATTCGCTTCTATACGTTTTGGGCTTTCTGCCGCCGGATATCCCGTTTAAAACGGTGGAGCTTAGCCGCGTCGCCCCCGCGCCAAAGGTAAATCTCGACCATTTTCACGTATTATATTCCTCCGACGCGCACCAATTGGACCAAATACTCGAGCGCGAGTTCTTTCTGGACGTGCCAGAGCGCAGCGTAGAAGGCATTTTTGACGCCCTGACGCGGGCGAAATAGGCCGCATTGTTACAAAAATCACACAGCTTTTTTACTTGCGCAATACTTGTAATTTTTTGCAGAAATATATACAATCAAATAAAGGAGCAGCTATGCCGGATATTAAGAAACCCAAAAAGACTGGTATGCCCGTAAAAAAGCTGCGCATACTCGAGCTCGACCCATATCTCGAGCCGTATGAGCCGCAGCTTCATGAGCGCCTTGCGCGCTATGAAGCCTTAAAGAAGCGGCTATCAGGCGGAAAGAAGCTTTCGGACTTCGCCAACGGCGCGCTTTATTATGGTTTCCATAAAGCGGACGGCGGGTATATTTACCGCGAATGGGCCCCCGCTGCGGACGCTTTGCATCTAATCGGCGATTTCAACGGCTGGGATCGTGCTTCTTGCCCGATGAAAAAGCTCGACAACGGCAATTGGGAGGTTTTCGTCGAAGGAAAATTACCGCACGCTTCGCGCGTGAAGGTACAAGTTTCGGCGGGCGGCAAAACGTTCGATAAGCTGCCGCTGTATATACGCAGAGTCGTCCAAAACGACGACCTGAGCTTTTCTGGGCAGATTTGGGAGCCGGAAACGCCGTATAAATGGAAGACGCCGGCTTTTTCGCGCCCGAAAGACGAGCCGCCGCTGATATACGAATGCCACATAGGCATGGGAGGCGAGGCGCAGAAGGTTTCCTCGTACGATGAATTCCGCCAAAACGTTTTGCCTCGCGTAAAGGCCGCCGGATACAATACGATCCAGGTCATGGCGCTGATGGAACATCCGTACTATGCGTCGTTCGGCTATCAGGTTACGAATTTCTTCGCGGTTTCCTCCCGCTTCGGTACGCCCGAGGCGCTAAAGGCGCTTATAGACGAGGCGCACGCGATGGGCATAGCCGTTTTGCTGGATATAATCCACTCGCACGCCTCCGGCAACGAGCTAGAGGGCATAAATCGCTTCGACGGCACAGAGTATCAATTTTTCCACGCGGGCGGCAAGGGGGATCATCCCGCCTGGGGGACGAAGCTATTCGACTACGGCAAGCCCGAGGTCTTGCATTTCCTGCTCTCAAACATAAAATTCTTTCTTGAAGAGTATAAGCTCGACGGCTTTCGCTTTGACGGCGTGACGAGTATGCTCTATACGCATCACGGCCTGGGCGAGGCGTTTGATAACTACGCCAAGTATTTTTCCGGGAATACGGACGACGACGCCGTTGCGTATCTCCAGCTTGCGTCGGAGCTCGCGCGCGAAGTGAAACCCGGCGCTATTATGATCGCGGAGGACATGAGCGGCATGCCGGGCATGTGCCTTGACGTCAAGGACGGCGGCGTCGGTTTCGACTACCGCCTCGCGATGGGCGTGCCGGATTTTTGGATTCGGACGCTCAAAACGCTTCCGGACGAAAAATGGGATCTGTGGAGGATGTGGTACGAGCTGACGACGCGCCGGGCGGGAGAAAAGAACGTCGGCTACTGTGAATCGCACGATCAGGCGCTCGTCGGCGACAAGACTATCATGTTCTGGCTCGCCGACAAGGAGATGTACTGGCATATGCACGTCGGCTCGGAAAACGAGGCGATAAAGCGCGCGATAGCTCTGCATAAGCTCATACGGCTCGTCACGTTCGCTTTAGCGGGCGAGGGCTACTTGTGCTTTATGGGCAACGAGTTCGGGCATCCGGAGTGGATCGATTTTCCGCGCGAGGGCAATGGCTGGAGCTATCAGCACGCGCGCCGCCAATGGAGCCTCGCGGACGACGACGGGCTGCAATTCAAATATTTGGGCCTATTCGACAGGGATATGCTTGCGCTGGCGAAGAACGGGCGCTTGCTATCCGCCGCCGATGCAAAGCTTTTGACCATCGACCAGGAGCGTAAAAAGCTCGCGTTTAGCCGTGGGGACTATTATTTCGCCTTCAACTTTCATCCCACGTTAGACCAAAGTATCGATTTTCCCTCCGCCCAAGGGCGCTATGGAGTTGTGCTCAATTCGGACGACGCCCTTTACGGCGGCGCAAAATTCGATTCCATTACGGAGGCTGAAATGGCGAAAAAAGGCGAAAAAGACTATTATATCGGAACATTCCTGCCCAAGCGGAGCGCGGTGGTTTTTCGGAAATCCCCTTGATTTTCCGCCGTGATGTTGCTAGGATATAATCACCGAAAAATGGCAAAGAGGGAAAATATGAACAGCGAAAGCGCGTTGCTAAAGGATTTTGCGTCGGAACAATTCGGCGCAACCGCGCTGTCGATTCTTGAAGAACTCGATACGGAAATGTTCGTCGCGGATTTTAATACCGACGAGCTCCTCTTTGTCAACCGGAAAATGCGCGCGCAGTTTGGCATTGGCGACGACTACACGGGAAAGCGCTGCTGGGAGTTTTTCCAGGCCGGCCAAAATGAGCGCTGTGAATTTTGTTCGGTATACGAGCTTCTGGAAGTGCCAAGAAAGACGGTTGTTTGGGAACAATACAATCCGGTCGCGAATAAGCATTATCGCTATACCGGCAAAGCGATCCGCTGGATGGACGGGCGGAAAGCGCATTTACAGCAATGCCAGGATATTTCAGAGGACCGGGCGCGCCAGGCGCGCCTGGAGGGCGCCAAGCAACAGGCCGAGAAGGCGTCGAACGCGAAAGGCGAATTCCTTTCGCGCATGAGCCACGAGATACGTACGCCTATTAACGCGATTATCGGCATGTCGCATATAGCTCAAGGCGCGCAGACGCTCGACAAGGTGAAGGATTGCCTGCAAAAGATCGACGTTTCCTCCAAGCAGCTGCTGAATATCATAAACGATATACTCGATATGTCCAAAATCGAGGCGCAAAAGCTAACGCTCATGCACGACGAATTCGATTTCGAGCAGATGCTCATGGAAGTTGCGAGCATAGTTTCTGTGAAATCCGATGAAAAATCCCAACAATTTCACATACAAATGGATATGAGCATGCCGAAATATTTCGTTGGGGATTCGCTTCGGCTCTCACAAGTGATCTTAAACCTGCTTTCGAACGCCGTTAAATTTACTCCGGCGCGCGGCAGGATAACGATTTCCGTACGGAAGATAGAGCAAAACGACGATATAACCCTTGTCGGCATCGCCGTTTCCGATACGGGCGTTGGCATCTCCGAGGCGGGCCAAAAGCATCTGTTCGATTCCTTCGAGCAGGCGGACGGCGGCATTGCGCGGCGCTTCGGCGGCACAGGCCTTGGTTTGGCGATCAGCAAGAATCTAATCGAGATGATGGGCGGCGCGATTACAGTCGAAAGCGAAGAGCATAAAGGCTCGACGTTTACATGCGAGGTGCCGCTTTCAAACTCCAACCGCGCTGAAACCGTCACGGGCGTCAGCGACCATACGGATCTGCGCAGCATGAAAGTGCTCCTCGTCGACGACTCAGAAGACGTCCGCGATTATTTTCTAATGATAATGAAGGAGTTCAATACATACGCCGCCGTCGCGGGCAGCTCGTGCGAAGGCATTTCGCTTATGGAAAAAGCCAAGGAGGAAGAGCGGCCTTTTAACGTGGCGTTTGTCGACTACCGCATGCCTCCGCCGGACGGTATCGAGATGGCGCGGCGTATTCAAAAGGACTTTCCGGAGTGCGAGGTCGTAATGATTTCGCTTTCGGATTGGGCGGAATTCGGCGATAAAGCCCGCTCCGTGGGCGTTTCGCGCTATATGCCGAAGCCTTTGTTCCCTTCGGCGATTCTAAACACGCTCCAGGAGATCGTCGGGCTTCCCTCCAAGAGGCACCAGGGCGTGCGCGTCGATTCTCAGGGCGCGTTTGAGGGGCGGAGCGTACTTTTGGTAGAGGACGTTCAGATCAACCGCGAAATCATCACGATCGAGCTAGAAGATACCAAGCTGGAGCTGTCATATGCCGAAAACGGCCAAAAGGCCGTCGGCGCGTTTTTGTCAGAACCTGAAAAATACGACCTCATCCTCATGGATATACATATGCCCATCATGGATGGCTACGAGGCGACGAAGCGTATTCGCGAGAGCGGGAAGATAGGGGCAAAGACGATACCCATCGTCGCTATGACGGCGAACGCCTTTCGAGAGGACGTTCAGAAGTGCCTCGACGCGGGCATGAGCGGGCATATCGCCAAGCCGGTGGAATACGAGAAGCTCTTTGCGATGCTGCGTAAATATTTACCTGAAGAGCGGAAGCATTTAGATAAAAAGGCGGTGGACTCATTGGACGGTAAACTTCCCCAGGACAGTAAAGAAATCGAGACATATGTCGACGTGCAAGGCGCGCTCGCGCGGATTCGGGGCAATAAGGCGGTTTTAAAAGCGCTGCTGAACAGCTTTATGAAGAATACCCAATTCCAAAAGCTAAAAGAAGAAGTCAGTGCCGGAGACTTGGACGCTGCGGCGAAATCCGCGCACGCGCTAAAGGGCGTTACGGCAAACCTATCGCTTCCCGCGGCAAACGAGATGGCGGTTCTGCTCGAATCGAAGCTCAAGGGCGGGCTCAGCGTTGCGGAGAGCGTCTCCGAAATGGAAGAAGTGATGGCGAAGACGTTTTCTTCGATCGAAACTGTGTTGGATCAGCTTTAGGCAGACGTTATTAATGAGATTTTATGTAGGGGCGAACTGTGTTCGCCCGTGGAATAGAACAAGCATCGTTTTGACGGCGGGCGAACGCAGTTCGCCCCTACAGGTCTAACCGTTTAATTAGAGTTACTGTATTATTCCGGCGTCGAAGGCGGCGACGGCGCGCGAAAGGACTGATATGTTTTGCGGGATCTGGTTTTTATTGTAGACGATATCGAAATCAATCGTATTATTCTGCGCGAGATACTTGCGGCCGACTACGATATTGCGGAAGCGGCGGATGGAGTGGAGGCGATAGACTTCCTCTACAATACTGCGCGCCTGCCGCAGGCGGTGCTGCTCGATATCATGATGCCGGGCATGAACGGGTTCGAAGTGCTGGAGCTGATAAAATCCAACGCTCACACGGCGAAGATCCCGGTGCTTTTCATAACGGCGGCCGACGCCTCCGAAAACGAGTCCAAGGGGCTCCAGGAAGGCGCGGTGGACTATATACCCAAGCCCTTCAACGCTGACGTCGTCAAGGCGCGCGTCGATAATTACATCAAGCTCATAGACTATCAGACCAACCTTGAGGCGATGGTCGAGAAAAAGGCCGCGGAGCTTTTAGAGACGCACGAGCACTTATTGGAAACGCTCGCGACGATCATAGAATACCGGAGCCTTGAAACGGGCGCGCACATACAGCGTTCTACGGAGCTGACCAAGGTCGTCGTCGGGCGGATGATGCTTATGCCAAAGTATAAGCAGGAACTAATCGACATGAACTACAACTCCATGATCAAGGCCGTTTCGCTGCACGATATCGGCAAGGTTGGCATTCCGGACAATATCTTGCTTAAGCCCGGCCGCCTTACGGAAGAAGAGTTCAAGATCATGATGACCCATTCGATGATCGGCTACAATATTATCCAGACGATTGCGGCCAAGAGCAACGACGAGGCCAGATACCTCAGCCACTGCCGCGACATCTGCCGTTCGCACCACGAGCGCTGGGACGGCAAGGGCTATCCGGACGGCCTAAAAGGCGAAGATATCCCCCTTTCGGCGCGAATAGCCTCGCTTGTGGACGTTTACGACGCGCTCGTGAACAAGCGCGTATACAAGCCCGCGATGTCCTACGAAGAGGCCGCGAAGCTGCTTGTCGACAGCTCCGGCACACAATTCGACCCGGGCGTGGTGGAGGCCATGATTGCCGTCGAGCCGGAATTCCGGGCGCTTGAAAAGGCGCTGGGGGACGAATAGGCCGCGTTGATTGACAAATATCATGTAGGGGCAAACCTTGTGTTTGCCCTTGCTTACATGAATGTCGGGCAGACACAAGGTTTGCCCCTACAGTTATGGGTCTAAAATAGTTTTCGGTCACCCCGGATATCTATGCCGAGTTCCCGCGCGAGCCCGCCTTGTTTAAACGGATTGACCTTTTGGACGGCGCCGTCGCGCCTGAAAAAAGAACCGGTAGTCTTGAACCAAAACGTGACGCCGGCGCGCTCGCATTGCTCGCGCAGCGCAAGCACCCAATCGTAATCGCATACGCGGCCTTCGCGCCCGGCTTCGCCTGATACGGTAACGTGCTCCACGCCGCTTAAATACGGCGAGAGGTCGATCGGCCCCAAAAGCGGCGAGCAGGCGATGAAGCGCCGCTTTATTGGAAAGCCAAGGAACTTTGGCAGGCGCTCATCGGCGGTGGCTTGGTTTTCCACGGTACAGCCAATATTGACGTTTTCATAGCCGTCGCCCCAGTCTTGGGGGAGCCCGGCTTCGAAGCGCTCGATACGCTTGGTCAAGATCAGGAACTCAAGATCGGGGCGGCTTTTGATCATAGCCCAAGCGTCCTTTCGCCATTCATCGGCCTCCGCGACCCAGAAATCGGAGGCGAAGCAGGTGGCGACGATCTTTCCGGACTGAATTCTATCGGTTCCTTTTTTGGTTTTGGCAATTGGCTTATCGAATTCTTCGGTTTTGGATATGGTGTTTTGCCCATAGCGCTTGGAATACGGGCCGTAAAAATAGCAGTATTTGCAGCCGTCGCTAAAAGGATAGCAGCCCGTCCACGGTTCCCAGTTCATGGTATCCTCCTTTGTGAATGCATGTAGGGGCGGATGGCAATCCGCCTGCCGATAAGATTTCGGGACGATTGCCATCGTCCCCTACAATATTCATCGTTGTTTATCCTAGATTGGTTTACATCGAATAATAACGAATGAGAGGTGCGCCATGCCAAACGAAGAACACGTGATGACCACGACAAACGACTATCTTGCCGAGATTTACCGTTCGCAAAAGAAGCAGGAACGTTTCCATTTGACGCGGCTGCTGGTTCAAATCGCCACATCGGCGGCGGTGCTGGCGCTTTTGGCCGTACTCGCTTCGCGGATCGTTCCAATGGTTACGCCGGTGATCGAGCAGATCGACGAGGTTACAATTACCGTGAACGAGCTGGCGGCTACTGTGAACGGGCTGGCGCGCAATACCAACACGCTTATAACGGAGCTCAACGCGGCCGATTTGGGAGGTACTGTCGAGCAGGCGAGGGACGCTATTTCGACCGCGTCAAGAAGCATGCAGACGGCGGTCGACGAGATCAGCAAGGTGGATTTCGCCGCGCTGAATACGTCCGTAACGGCGCTCGCGGCCGTCGTAGACGCGATTGCCGGCATTTTCGGCGGATGAGATTAGCTGTCGGAATCGCCGCCGGTCGACTGGCTTATTATATAGCGCGGCCTGTCCTTCACTTCATCGTAGATCTTCGCGATATATACCCCGATAATGCCGAGGCTGATCATCACGCCGCCGCCTATGATTAGGAGCAGCAGGATGACCGTCGGGAAGCCCTCGAGCGCCTGGCCGGAAAAAAAGCGAATCAGCGTTTGTATAAGCAGGACGACAGACGCGGCGAGAAGGGCTATACCTATGCCGGTAACCAACTGCATCGGAGCGGTTGAAAACCCGACGATATTGTTGACGGCGTATTTGGAGAGCTGGAAGAAATTCCATTTCGTTTTTCCGAATTTGCGCGCCGCCGGTTCGTACACGATTTTGGTGGAGTTGAATCCAACCCAAAAGGACAGCCCGCGAAAGAACGTGTTCCGCTCTTTAAAGCGCAAAAGCTCGTTTACGACCCGCCTGCTAAGTAGCTTGAAGTCGGATGACTTTTGCATGTCCATGCCGGATAGGCGGCTGATAACGCGATAGAAAATGCCTGAAAAAAGCTTATAGGCGGCGGAGCCGCCTCCGCTCTTTTTAACGCCCTCGACGATTTCGTAGCCCGACTCCCATAGGCGGTACATTTCGGGCAGGCTTTCGGGAGGATGCTGTAAATCGCAATCCATTACGACGCAGCAGTCTCCGCGCGCTTCCTTTAGCCCAGCCCAAATTGCGGCCTCTTTTCCAAAATTGCGGCTGAATCTATATCCGCGGACGTTATCCGCCGCTTCCGATTGCCGCCTTATCTTTTCAAATGTGGAATCGGTAGACCCGTCGTCTATAAATATCACTTCAAAATCTATTTGCCGCGCACATAGCGCTGTGCGCAGCGCGGGAACGACGTGTTCAAGCGTCTCCGCTTCGTTGTACGCCGGTATTACGATCGATAGTAGGGGCATGGACGCTTTCCTCCCTCGGTATGTGATGATCGAACATGCTAATCTTGTAGGGGCGCTTAGGACAGCTTGAAAACCAGCACGCCGTCCACCCACGCGACGCAATCGTTCGACGGGAATGCTTCAAGCGCCTGTACCGCGGGCGCGGCAAGATACGGCTTGGAGTCCCCTTTGAATAGTATACAGGACGGCCCGAGTAAAGAAAAGTATTCGTGAACAACGTTTTTATAGGATAAAACGTTTGGGGTAACGCCCGTAACATGCTCTGTCCAGCCGAATCCGCCGCGCTCGACGGGGCCGGGTTCTCCGACGAGCAATACGGGCGTATCGGCTCTATAGCCTGGCTCCGCCTGGATACGGTTTAAATATTGTGTAACGTGCGAAAGCGCCATGTGGTAGCCGGATTCTTGTCGGACGTAAGTGGCGTTTGCGCCGAAAAAGCCGTTGAGGCAGCTGGAAAGCAGCACGGCGGCGGATACAAAAAAGACGGCCGCATGAAGCTTTGGACTAGGAATAATGCTATTATCCGTTGATATTTGGGATAAAAGCATGACCAAAACCAACAAAGGCGAAAGAAACGCAAACCGGGTTAGCAACGAGTTGGTTTCGGCCCCGCCGCTAAAAAGCGTGGCGCAATTCATAGCGACGGGCAGGAGAACCAGCGAAAGAGCCAACAGCAGGCATTTTGCGCGTTGCCGATAAATCCTGCGAATAATTATCATGCGCACGCCAAGGAACACTGCGACAGCCATGCCGAGCAGTACGGCAACAAAGAGATAGATCGGGTAATAGCTATATACATTCGGGCGGAGAAAGAAAGCGTAGACGTAATAATACGTATCCTTCAGAGCAATAAAGAATTCGCCTAAGGAGCCGTAGCCTAGCGCGTCCATACCGAGATATACGGGCATGTCCATACCGCCGGCCAGAAAGCGCCATAGCCCGTAGTATACGCCTAGGCTTATTCCCAGCGCAATAAGGAACCGGAGCGCCTTTTGCCAAAGCTTTGCGGCGGGTGTACGGTTTTCTAAGATATCCCCGATGATAACGAGCAGCATGAGCGCCGCGGCCGTACCCCAATACGCCTGATAGCACGCCATCGAAACGATAATCAGTGGGATTGCGAAAACGAAACCAAGCCGGAAACGATCCGCAATATACGCCGCCAGACACGCTGCAAAAATAGCGACGCAAAACTGGCTGGCCATGTATATATAACAATTGATGCTCGTAATTGTCGGCCACGTCACAATACAGGCGCTGGTCAAAACGATATAAACGGGCTTTTGAATCCGGAGCGTCTTGCAAACGCAAACGGACGACAGTCCCAGAAGTATGAGCGATATGAACCCTATCAGAAGAGGGAGCTGCAAGGAGCCGTGTAGGGCTTGCTTCACGGCGGTTCCGAAAAAGCGGCCCGTTAGAGTGTCCCAAGCCGGATCGTAATTATGGAGGAATGCGGCGTCGTGCGCCAAATAGAGGTTTGTGTAAACATATAAATGAGCCGCGAGCCCTACGATAAAGACCGAAACGAACGCTATGCCGGATGTCGATTTAAACCATCGCTTAACGGCGCTCCAACAGGACGCCTCTATGGAAACCAAAAGATTGCCGTTTGTCTCGGACATTTATCCCCCAAATTAACGGGCCGCAGAGGAATGCGGCCCCCGATTCCCACGGACGCGCAATGCGCGCCTCTACAGTATTGGGCCGGTATATCGGCGTTTGCCTAACCCAGCTTATCCGGCTCCGGAACTTCTGCGTCCGAGTCGATCGTAACGGATTGCATAGCTGGCATATTTTCGGGCGCGACAGCGCCGTTTGGCCCAGAATTGGGCGTTTCCGCGATTTTATCGACCGCGTCCATGCCCTCGACCACCTTGCCGAAAGCCGCGTACGCTCCGTCGAGCATTTCGGAATCGCCGTGCACGATGAAGAACTGGGAGCCCGCCGAGTCGAAGTCGTTACTTCTGGCCATGGATAATACGCCGCGCGCGTGGCTTAGCGGGTTATTAACGCCGTTTTGCGCGAATTCGCCCTTTATGGAGTAGTCCGGCCCGCCGCCGCCCGTGCCGGTCGGGTCGCCGCCCTGGATCATGAAGCCGCTCATGATACGGTGGAACTTTAACCCGTCGTAGAAGCCGGCCCGCGCGAGCGATACGAAGTTGCGCACGGACTGCGGCGCCAAGTCGGGATAGAGCTCTAAAACGATCTTGCCGCCGTCCGCCATGGTAATCGTCGCGGGGATGGTATTCGCCGTCAATTCTTCGAGCGTCGCAGCCGTAGGCGCGGGT
>QMCD01002682.1_pt1 | contig 11732 bp, 13 predicted proteins | sample 1821841 | NCBI WGS metagenome assembly QMCD01 (sample SAMN01991225, study PRJNA193472) | Termite gut metagenome, whole genome shotgun sequencing project. | isolation source: worker | host: Macrotermes natalensis | reverse complement strand
TCGACAGAGAAGTCGCCGGCCGCATAGCCGCCTCCCCCACCCGTTCGTTCGTGATTTTTCACCCGGGGTTGACTTATTATGCACGCGACTACGGATTATGGCAAATAGCTCTCGAAGTGGATGGTAAAGAGCCGTCGTCCAAGCAGTTGGCTGCTAATATTGAATTGGCGCGCGCCGAGGGAATTACTAAAGTACTGTATCAGAAAGAGTTCCCGCGACGGATAGTGGAGGTTATCGCCGCAGAGATCGGCGCCGAGCCTGTCGAGATAGACATTTTGAGCTACGATATAGTCGACAACATTCTGAAAATAACCAAATTGGCCGCAGAATGAAAACGCCGCAAACAAGAACGCCGTTGGTGAGTTTAAAAGACGTTTCGGCGGGCTATGACGGCAAACAGGTGCTGTCGTCAGTCTCATTCGATATATACGACAATGATTTTATGGGTGTTACAGGCCCCAACGGAGGAGGAAAGACAACTCTGGTGAAAGTCATTCTGGGACTCCTGCCCCACTCCGGCACGATCGAATACGCCGATTCTCTGACCGCCGGCGGAATACGCCGCATCGGCTACCTGCCGCAACAGAGCACCTTCGACCGTTCGTTCCCGATCTCCGTTACAGACGTGGTGGTGTCGGGCCTGCAAGCCGAAAAGGGATTCTCGCGGCGTTATACCCGCGGTAACTTTATACGAGCACGTAATTTATTGGAAATCACGGGAATTTCGCACCTCGAACATCATCCCATCGGTGAGATTTCGGGCGGACAATTGCAACGTGCCCTGTTGTGCCGAGCGCTCATTGCCGAGCCCCGTCTGCTAATCCTCGACGAGCCGAACACTTTCGTCGACAACCACTTCGAGGGTGAACTTTACGGACTGCTGCGCACGCTCAACGAAGATCAGGGCACGGCCATAGTTATGGTTTCCCACGACACCGCGGCGATCGCCGCTCTCGCAAAAAGCATCACGACCGTCGACGGCACTGTCCTCCGGCGCCGCGACAGTCGTGTGATAGCGTGATCCCGACTATTTACCCACCTCGCTCAGGCGAACAAAAAGCTTGTCTATCCCGTCGAACATGTCGCGGCGAACGGCAGCGTAATGCTTGCGGACAAGGCTTCCGCTCTTCTTTTCGATCGGATGGTTAGCCCTGTCGTAGAGCGAATTGCGCAGGTCGACAGCATCGCGGATCACTCCAACAATAGCGTCCTTGTGTTCGGGATGGAAATAGAGTGAAAGGTAACTGTCTGTCACCACCTCATCCATCAGGTAGTCGATATCCCGTTTGAGCATTCTCAGGCTTGCCATAATTTATCTTTTAAAATTAATTTTCGGCAAAGATAACATTTTTAAAGCAATAAATACTCGCCCCCTTACGCGGATGGATGCGTAAGGGGGCGAGTCTGTTTAGGGCGACGTACGCCGGGTTCTATTTCTTCCGGTATCCGCATTTCGGGCACACCCCGTCTGCATTCAGCGAGATTCCGCAAAGAGGACAGCGATCGATCTTGTTGTGGGTGTCGAATTTGGCCGAAGCCTTGTTCACGCCGCTCGAGAATGTGATCTTCGCGATGTTCAGCTTGTCCTTCAGCAGCTCGTAGACGATCTTTATCATCCCCTCCACGGTCATCGTCTCTTTTGTAACCACAAGGCGCGAGTCGGGATAGGCGGTAGCAAGGGGGGTCTTGAACGCCTCGGCCTTCATCTTGTTCTGTGGATGACCGTTCTTAATACCCTGCTTGTCATAGACATCGAGGATCGCCGGCAGCAGCGGGTCGTCTTCCCGCAGGATCAGTGAGTGGTCGAAATTTTTCAACACATCCCATGCGACTTTCTGGATCTCGTTGCACGGATAGACCATGTTTACCCCCTCATTAATAGTATCTTCGACCTCGATGGTCAGAATACCCGTGTGGCCGTGAAGGTACTGGGCCTCACCCTGAAAACCGTAAAACCTGTGCGCGTACTGCAAATCGAATGTTGTGATACTTCTCATGATAATTGGTTTTAAAAGTTAGACAGTTGTTATTTTTTATCGGCATCTGCCCCTTCGCATTTGCCGTTGTTAATAGTTATATGTACCTGTATGTTGTTGATTCCCGCCGCCATATTCTTGCCGCGCAGGTGCCCGCGTATCAATTCGGTCAGTTCCGGATCGTCGTAATCCACTATCTCGCACCCGTCGAACAAATGATGATGCTCGCTCACGGTTATGTCGTAATAGCTCTTACCGGTGTCGGGATGACAGATCAGCGACAGCACCTTTGACTCGCAGAAAGAGTCGAGAATGCGATAGATCGTAGAGACTGTAATCCGCTCGCCCTTCGACCGCATGTGATCCATGATCTCATCTATCGTAGCGTGGCGCAACTCCCTCATTGCCTCATAGACATCCCTGCGCTGTGGTGTTAGCTTCAGCCCCGCCTCTTTGATCCTGTCCATATTTCTCATTATGCTATTGTTTGGCAAATATAATGCAAAATATTCGCAAATGCAAATATTTTGCAATTAAAATTGATAAACAGGTGTTTTTTTACACAATCATCTCTATGATAGATGATTGTGTATAGCAACTATGATTTAGCTTTAGTATATGAACTCCGAAAGATCGGAGGCGTTCATCGCCTCCCCGCCATATAGTTCCGCCGCCCTCTCCCCTGCCCTGCCGTGCAGGTAAACAGCTATTATCGAGGCGGTTTCAGCGTCGTAACCGCGTGCTATAAGACCCGTTAGGAAGCCGGTCAGCACATCTCCGCTGCCTCCTTTCGCCATGCCGGGAGTGCCGGTCGAGTTGAAAATAAAGCGTCCGTCGGGCGTGCAGATCACCGAGTGCGCACCTTTCACGATCACCACGCCCGAGATTTCGGCGGCAAGGCGCGAGGCTTTTTCGAGTTTTTCGCGATCGTCGGCCCACTCTCCCACCAATCGCCCGAGCTCGCCCGGATGAGGCGTAAGCACCGAACCCGCAGGAATAAATCGCTTTAAATGAGGGTTTTCCGCGATAATATTTAGCGCATCGGCATCCAAGACCATCGGCAACGGCCGCAGCGTCTTTTCGCTACTCATAACAGATACGGCAGACAGCAACCCTCCGAGAGCTTCGACGGTCTTTGGATCTCGCCCGAGCCCGGGGCCGACACCTGTCGCCGAAAAACGATCGAGCCCGGCGGGCGGTGTCGAAAAACATTCGCCACCATCGAGGCTCAACATCGCCGAAGGATGGTTCGCAGTGAGCGCAAATCGCTCGTCTTTAGGAATATGCGCTGTAACCAAACCACATCCGGAACGCAGAGCGCCTCCCGTTGCAAGCACCGACGCACCCGGCATTGCCGCCGACCCGCACACAAGCAGCGCATGCCCGTAAGTACCTTTGTGCGAGAACTTTGCACGCGGCCGGCGCAGACCTTCCACCCACTCCTCCGTTATGTAATAATAAGGGGTATCGGCCTCGGCGATAAATTTCTCATCCAATCCGATTGGCAGTACCACTACCTCGCCCGCATATTCGCCCGTTTCGGGTTGCAGCATCGAAAGTTTTGGAAATCCGATCGTTATGGTCGTTTCGGCGCATACAATAGTTTTTGATCCGCCACTCTCCCACTCCGTCGCCATTCCTGAAGGTATATCTATGGAAATAACGCGATTAGACATGGAGTTCAGCCATTCGATAATACCGCGCACCGGTTCGCGCACCCCGCCCGTTACTCCCACACCCAACAGCGCATCAATTATCACCGCATCGGGTTCGATATCAGGGCGCATCGCCGTAATGTCATAAACATCCACACCTTCGGGCAGGCGCGCAAAATTTGTCCGCGCATCTTCAGCGAGTTCATCGGGAGCAGCCGCCAAAAATACCGCACACTCGCGCCCCGCCTGCGATAAAATGCGCGCCGCGGCAAGCCCGTCCCCACCGTTACCGCCTTTGCCACAGCAAAATAGCAAACGATATTCGGGAGCGACGTTTTCCTCGATCCAACACGCGATCCGCCCTGCCGCACGCTCCATCAGATCGACGGACGAGATTCCTTCCCGCTCGATAGTCGCCCTGTCGGCCTCGCGTATCAGTTTGCCTGTCAGTATTTTCATAGGAAACATCTGTTTTTTCACAGAACCGTGCCGCCTGCATACTTCCTGCGAGCGGAATTCGGGCTACCTGACGATCGTCGTACCGCCGTAACCCGGGCGCGCGATGTTTTCGGCGGCACAGATCACCACGCGCCCGACACCTTTTTCGAGTGCGCGAAAAGCGTTTTCGAGTTTCGGAAGCATACCGCTGTGAACCGCACCGGAAGCTTTCAGTTCGGTAAAACGTGCCGCGTCGATGCGCCGGATCACCGAATTTTCGTCATCCACATCGAGCAAAACACCCTGTTTCTCAAAGCAATATACAAGTTCGACATCTTCTCCCGACTGCGCCATTGCCGTGGCAAGGGTTTGAGCAACGGTGTCGGCGTTGGTGTTCAAAAGGCCGCCGCCCGCGCCGTCCGCGACTCCTCCATCGAGAGTTATCGGCGCGACGACGAGCGTATGGCCCGCCGCAGTAAGCGACCCGGCAAACGCCGCGTTAACCTCGACCGGATCGCCCACAAAGCCGTAATCGACCATCTCTGTGCCGACCATAACGGGGGCGCGCCGCTTCGACACAATGAGCCGTCCATCGGCGCCGCACATCCCCACGGCATCACATCCGAGAGCCTGCAACGAACTTACAATCTGCTTGTTGATGCCGTTATACACCATCGCCACGACCTCGAGCGTGCGGGCATCGGTAACGCGCCGACCCTCTATCATGGTCGTCTCGATGCCGAGCGCCGCCGAGATCGCCGTGGCAACTTTGCCGCCGCCGTGAACGAGTATGCGATCTCCTTCCATCGCCGCAAAATCGGCCAAGAAGGCCTGCAATTTCGCAGGGTTATCAACAATATTGCCGCCTATTTTAACAATTTTCAACATTTTATCAACTAATTCATTTACAATTTGTCGTCAGAGTGGCGCAGATGTCGCGCTGACCGCAGGTCGAGAAAATGAGGATAGCACACGAAGTACAGCCTCGATTTCGAGACAAGGAGTGCGGCAGGCGCGCTGCTATCACGACAAATTCAACAGCCTGGTGTCAACACTTTGCGTATGGCGGCAAGGGCAATGTCGGCCTCGGCGCGCGTAACGTTCAGCGCGGGCAGAAGGCGAATAACGCGCCCGCCCAAAGCGGTTCCCACGAACACCTTCGGCCCGAACAGCAACTTTGTCGCCACACTCTCGAAATCGGGATTGACCTCGAAGCCGATCATCAGTCCGCGACCGCGCACCTCGCGCACACCATGAATCTTGCGCAGCTCCTCCATCAGGTATTCGCCCACGGCGAAAGCGTTCTCCATGAGGCCGTCGCGCTCGATGACGCGCGCCACCGCCGTAGCTGCGACACACGCCAGTTGATTACCGCCGAAAGTTGTGCCGAGCATCCCTTTTCGCGGCTTGATGTGCGGCGCAATGGCGAGCGCCCCCATCGGAAAACCGTTGCCTATGCCCTTTGCCATCGTGTATATATCCGCCCGAATATCAGCCCAATCGGTCGCAAAATAGCGCCCCGTCCGGCCACATCCGCACTGAATCTCGTCGGCGATGTAGACCGCGCCGTGCTTGTCGCACAGAGCCCGCACCGCGCGCAAAAATTCCACTGTTTCAACCATTATCCCCGCGACCCCCTGGATCGCCTCGACGATCACCGCCGCAACACCTCCGTCAGCCTCCCCCGTAGCGAACGCCTGTTCCAACGCCGCTATGTCATTGAACGGCGTGAAAATCACATTATTACTCTCGTTGATCGGCGCAACGATACTCGGATTGTCGGTCGCCGCAACTGCCAACGAGGTACGTCCGTGAAACGCCCCGCCGACCGAGATCACCTTGCGCCGTCCGGTGTGGAACGAGGCGAGTTTCAGCGCGTTCTCATTGGCCTCTGCGCCTGAATTACAAAGAAACAACTGCCAGTCGCCGCCAAGCCCCGAAACGCGCCCGAGAGCCTCGGCAAGTTCGGCCTGCTGGCTGATAACCACCGAATTGGAGTAAAATCCGAGCTTCGAGAGCTGCCCCGCCACAGCCTCCACATAATCGGGATTGCCGTGGCCGATCGAAATGACGGCATGACCGCCGTACATGTCGAGATATTTTTCACCTTTCGCGTCGCAAACCCACGACCCGCTCCCCGACACGATCGAAATATCATGCACGGAGTATACATCGAACATCTTCATAACTAATATACGAATTAAAAATTACGAATTTTGCAAAACGCCTAAAACGCCGTTGCCTTGAGCCTCAGCCCTGCGCGCTCATCGAGCCCAAGCATGAGGTTCATATTCTGCACCGCCTGACCGCTCGCGCCCTTCAGCAGGTTGTCTATCATGCTCGTAACAAGCAACTTCGAGCCGTGTTTTTCGACCCTCACGAGGCACTTGTTGGTGTTCACCACCTGTTTGAGGTCGAGCGCACGGTCGCTGACGTGAGTAAACGCCGCCTCGCGGTAAAACTCGCGGTACAGCTCGACAGCCTGCGCCTCGGAAAGATCGCTGTCGGTGTATATCGTGGCGAAAATCCCGCGTGTGAATGCCCCGCGGGTCGGTATGAACAGAATTTCGCCGCCCCACCCGGGCTGCAAACCAAGGACGCTCTCCCCTATTTCGTGCAAGTGCTGGTGGTCGAAAGCCTTATAGGCCGACAGGTTGTTCGCCCGCCAACTGAAATGGGTCGAGGCTGTCGGTTTCTGTCCCGCACCCGTCGAACCGGTTGTGGCAGAGATATGTACATCGCCCGCGAGCAGCCCTGAAGCCGCCAGAGGAAGCATCCCGAGTTGCAGGCACGTGGCAAAACAGCCTGGGTTTGCGATGCTGTCCGCTGCCGCGATCTTCGCGCGGTTCATCTCGGGAAGACCGTAGACAAATCGTCGCGAGCCCAACGTCGCACTCGCAGAAAGTCGAAAATCCTGACTCAGATCGACTATCTTCGTCCCTGCCGCCACCCGGTTTGCTTCCAACCACTTGCGTGCATCGCCGTGGCCCGCGCAGATTATCAGCACGTCGGCCTCCGAACCGTCAGTACCCACCGCCGCCTCCGAAAAGCGCATGCCGGTATCACCCAAAAGATCGGCATGCACATCCGAAAGAAGATTTCCGGCGTTCGATGCACTCTGCACGAATGCGAGCTCCACCTCGGGGTGGTTCAACAATATCCTTATCGCCTCGCCGCCGGTATAGCCCGCGCCGCCGATTATTCCCACTTTTTTCATTATCGCATTGATGTGTTAGAAAAAGACAAAGGTAGTGAAAGCCGAACGCAATGCAAATTTATTTGTACCGACCGAGGCGCTTCTAAACACGAACCCTGCGTCAATGCAGGGCTCTTGTTTATTGTTAAATGATCTATTCGAAAATTTCATCCGCTACTTTGTTGAAATATTCCAGACACTGTCTTATGTCGGGTACGGAGTTGTTCCAGTTGTATTCGTACTCGATCGACAGCCAGCCTTCGAACTCCTGACGGACGAGCTCTTCGAGCATGCCTTTCACATCGAGGATACCCGTTCCCCAGATAACGTCGTGCTGTTCGTCCTGACCTTCCATTTTCGGGGCGATGTCCTTGAAATGGAAAGACATGAGGCGGCCTTCCAACTTTTTGATGGCCTCCAACTGATCTATCCCCTCGCGGCGCCAGTGGCCTACGTCGGCGCAGGAACCTATGTTCTTACTCCTGCCCGAGATGGCAGCGAGCAAAAGGTCGGGGTTCCAATAATCCGACGGCTCGGGATGGTTGTGGACAGCCACCCTGATGCCGTATTTGTTCGACAGGGCCTCCACCAGATCCCAATCCCCGAACGCCGGCTCACACGTGATGAACTCCATATCCATATCTTGGGCGAAAGCGAACATCTTCTCCCAATCATCCGGGTTGTCGGTAACGAATACACCGCAGGCCACTATTTTGATCCCTTTAGAGCGGGCCAACTCCTTCACTCCCTCCCGCGAGGCGGCATCCATATTGAAATCGAACGCCAGATCACCCCACTCTCCGCCTAACTTGTGTCCGGGGTATACTTCGATATATTCTATCCCGAGTTGCTGCGTCTTTTCCAGAGCCTCGACCAACGGGAAGCGGTTGAAAGAGTATGACTGGATCGCGAGGTGTATCCCGTTCTCTGCGGCCTTTTCGATTCCACTCTTCTCTGTTCCGGGATTACCGCAGGCATTCGCAGCCGCAAGGCAGAGTACGATTGCCATATACTTAAATGTGCGTTTCATAATTAAAGATTTATTGTGTTTTATAAGGGTATTGATGAGAAGCCGTTTTCGGTGTTCATGTTGGCAAGGTATCGGCGGCCCGTGCCGCCGACGCCTATGCCGTGTTTTTTGATATCCGGTACAAATATAATTATTAGTTTTGGGGGATCGATGTTTCTCACTCTAAAATAACGTCAGTTCGACGAATTTGCTGATTGTAATGTGCTTATTTTCAATCTGTTTCAACTTTGCGAAGCCTGTGGCTTCGCAAAGTCCCCCTCTGGAGGGGCGTAGTCTTTCAGAGCACAGCGAGAAAGGCGAGCTGAAAGTGCCGGGCACTGCCCGGCGGCAGGTGCGGCTTTTAGGGGGTGGGTTACAAGGAGCGGCTCTGAAAGAGCCGTTAACGTGGGTTCGATGAGTTCATTTGAACCCCAAATATAACTTAATGCGCTATATGTCAGACTATTTGAATTCATCGAACTCACGTTAAAATAACGTGTTTTCCCGGAGTACTCATATCGCAACGGAAACGGAGCCTCTTTTTTACTTGTGTTTACGTTCGGCTTGCACTATATTTGCAGGATGGAATCTATCTTTCAGGCCGACTGGCTTCTCGATCTCGGATACTGGGGCTTGTTTCTGGGCACGTTTATCGCGGGAACGATCGTGTCGCTTTCGTCGGACATGCTGCTCGTGGCGATACTGATTGCAGGCGGCGACCCGTGGATGTGCCTCGTGGCCGCGATGGCCGGCAACGGCACGGGGGCGATGACCTCCTATGTGCTGGGTTGGTTTGCGCGCTGGGAGTGGATAGAGCGGTGGTTCAAGGTTAAAGAGGCCACGCTCGAAAAGCAGAAAGCCAATATCCGCAAATGGGGTGTGTGGTGTGCCCTGCTGTCGTGGCTGCCCGTCGTGGGGCAGATATTCATGATAGGGCTCGGTTTCTACAAAGTCCGCCCCCTTGTTACTACACTGTTGACCTACGCGGGATGTTTCTTTCGCTTTCTGGTGTGGGTGTTGCTCTACATCCACTACGGCGAGGGGTTTATAAACTGGATCAACGGATGGTTACAGTGAGACAGAATCCAACCGCTCCATTCTCCCGATAAGTTCGTCGCCGAGCGCCCGCTTGTCGATTATGTGGCGCTTGACCGACTCGACGAACGAATTGGTCTCGAAGGCCCCGCGGACCTCCTCGAAGTCGAGCCGTTTGTCGCCCTCCGAGCCGTCGATTCCGAAGCCTGTCATTGCCGACAACGAGAACTCCTTTCGCGCGTCGTCGTATAGCAGTTCGTCCAGGCCGACCACGGCTTGTTGCCACTCGCGCACAGTCTCGATTATTTGGCGCGCGGTGATCTCCCCGAGGCTCACGCCGTACACCGACCGATTTCCACACATCGCAGAACCACGTCCACTCCATGTCGTAATAGCGCGAATGCATATTGCGGAAAAACTCCTCTATCGGGGCAATTGTCGCGATTTCGCCGCTTTCTATCGCGGCGAAAAGCTCCTCGAGGGCCGCTTTGGGCAGGAAAAGCCCTGCAAGGTCAATCCATTCGCCCCGACCGCACGCCTCTGTCGGCACGAGCCTTTCCCGCACCTGGGCAATGGAACTGAAATCGCCCCCCTCGAGTCGTTTGATGATAGAGTTGCCCATGAATTTGCGTATCGCGATGTCGTAATATTCGAGGGCGCGGCGCAGCGATGAGCCTTTGATGCGCGTGTTCCGGTAACAGTACACTCCCGAGGCCTCACCCGAAACGGCCTGAAGGTTGCGCAGGATGTCGAGCGCCTTGCGCATTTTGCCGACGGTGAAGGGGCTCAGCAGGTTGTAATTTATCGCATCGAGCCGCACGGGATCGACCCTCCTGTCGCGGCGTGGCCACTTCTGGGCGTCGCGGATGGTTCCGACGCTCCTGAGGTTCACTCCCGGGGCGAGCCACGTCTCGTTATTGTTCTCTATCAGATATGAGAAGGGTGTTGGTCGTGGCGTCCCATCACGAGCGAGAAAGCCCCCACCCTCGCCGGCCACAGGATGAACGAGTCGCTGGCGGTTTTGGATCCCCTCTCTACGATACCCTGGTGGATGGGCCCCAGTTTGTACATGTGGTTCGACTGGTTGGAGCCGCTGCCGGCGTTCAGGAACGAGAACATGCCGGCGATCAGCAGGCTGCTTTTGTGTTTCGATACGGTGAACGGGCCCGCGAATATGGAGCACGCCTCCCCTGCAGAGAAATCGCAGTTGGAAAACATCAGCGAGTCGTGGGCCATGAACAGTTCCGAGATATGGCAGGCCTGGCCCACGAAGCACCGCGCAAGGGATGCCCCGTCAGCAATCCTCGCTCCCGACGAGACGATGAAATCCTCTGCGATCACGTTGTCGCCTATGTATACGGGTGCGGCGGCGTTGCTGTTTACGGAGCCGTTCTGGAGGCGCGTGGCGTTTTCAATCGTGGCACACTCGCCTATTCTCACGTTGCGGATGGTGCCGGTATTTGTGATCTTCGCTCCCGCGCCGATGACCCCGCGCTCCGAGGTTATGGAGTCGGCGTAGGCGGCGATCATCCCGGAAAGGCGCGCGATAAGCCGTGGCCTGTGGCGGTACATGGCGATGACGTAGGCCAGCGAAGCCGAAAGATTGTCGTAGAGGGGCACTTCGCGTCCGCCTGTTTCATTGAGCACTCTCGCCGACACGTTGTTGCCGAACGCGGATCGTCCGTCGCACACGATAAGGTCGACATTCCGGATGACACAGCCGCGCCCTATGTCGTAATTCGCGATGTAGTCGCCCACGCCCTCGATGAGTACGCCATCCCCGATACGGCAGTTGTGGAGGGCGGCGTCGCGAATCGCGCTGCATCTCCTCACGCCGCCTTCGAGGACAAACTCACCTGACAGATCGCCAATAGTTACATCGCCCGAAAAGCGGGTTCGTTCGATGCGCGCGGGATCAAAATTTGCGCAGACACTAATGCGCATCCAATCACCTGACACACAGCCAGTTGATTGCAGAGCCACTATCTCAGCTTCGGTTAATGATCGTTTTTTCATATATTTTTCATCCACAAATATAGTCCATAAAACAGAATTAATTATCATTTAACCTGCGGAAGTTCTTAAATTATTTTAATTTTTCATAGCTTTGCACCCATGGTTACAAATCATAAGCAAGGAATGAAGAAATTACGCAGCAGCCTCTCGACCGAGGGGCGTAAAATGGCCGGTGCGCGCGCGTTGTGGCGTGCTAACGGAATGAAAGAGGAACACTTCGGCAAACCCGTCATTGCCGTTGTGAATTCGTTTACGCAGTTTGTTCCCGGGCACGTGCATCTACACGAAATAGGACAGCAGGTTAAACAGTGGATCGAGGCCGAAGGGTGTTTCGCCGCCGAGTTCAACACGATAGCCATCGACGACGGCATCGCGATGGGCCACGCGGGGATGCTCTATTCGCTCCC
>QMCD01005796.1_pt2 | contig 11735 bp, 15 predicted proteins | sample 1821841 | NCBI WGS metagenome assembly QMCD01 (sample SAMN01991225, study PRJNA193472) | Termite gut metagenome, whole genome shotgun sequencing project. | isolation source: worker | host: Macrotermes natalensis | reverse complement strand
TTAAAGACGCGATAGACATTCACTATGGGTCTTTCAGATTGTACAAGGAGGAAGAATGAAATGCCGAAGCCGCAGTGGTTGCAAGAAAGGCTTAAGTATCATCCACGTTGCTGGCAATGTGAGCATTGTGATTCCGTCGTGCGACAAGTTGTCAAAGGTCCGCATAAGAGAAAGACAACTGATATCCGTATGTGCGGACTGCACGGAATTGAAACCTCAGAAGACTGTGTCATCTGCGGAGACGGAACAAACAAACGAACCTTTTCTCAGGGGCAACTTCAGGACTGGAGAGAAGAGCGGATGGGGGACGAAATGGGACAAAACTTTGTTGAGTGTAGTGGACTCAGAAAACCGCAGGTATTACCAAGAGGAGAAGACTGGGCAGACTTCTGATAAGGAAAAGAAATGGTGGAGGAGCTCTAGGTGGAAAGACAACCTGGAAGGATACAATACTTTCTCACAGGATAGATGCCAGTATCAACTGAGCAATTCACAAGAGACACTCTGTGGCTGCCTAGAGCTACCGTATGTACTCTATTGCCAATATGAGAATCAAACAGATTGGTGTCCATATTCCACTATCTACAAAGGAGACAAAAATGCAGACTAACGATTTGGCTGGCCCAGTAAACAACAAGTGCAGGCACTGCGACAGAGGTATGTGCACAGTCTTGAGCAGTTCAACACACTATTTCGTTTGCGCCTCTATTTATGAACCAGAGGCCTGCGAGCACTATGAGGAGGTTGAAGATGGTAAACAGTAGAGTCAAGGGTGCCTGTGGAGAACGTGAACTTAGTAGCATATTCAGGTCACGTGGATACCTATCAGCACGCAGAGGACAACAGTTCTCTGGGAGAAATGGGGATGCAGATGTCGTAGGACTTCCGGGTATCCACGTGGAATGTAAACGAGTTGAAAAGCTTAACATATACAACGCAATGGAACAGGCAGAGAATGACGCAACACAGGGGATCATACCTACCGTGTTTCACAGGAAAGACAGAAAAGAATGGCTGGTCACCATGACACTTGATGACTGGTTCAAGCTGTATAACGAATGGGCAATGCCCAGATTGTGAGGATAAGACGATGAATGTAATGAGCGATTGGCAATGCGACCAGTGCGGTAAAGCCATAATAGAAGATGATATGACCTATCTCATATCAGTTAAAGCTATCAACCGGAGGAACGGAAATTCTCATGTAACCCAGGCCAGGCTTTGCCCGTCGTGCTTCGGTGCTGGGATTAACCTTGACACTCTTGTCAGAAGAATATGGAGGAAAAATGGGCATCCTAACAATAACAAATAAGAGAGGCGATAATGCCTACCGTATAGAACCTTCGAGCAATGGTCTCTGCTTTGAGCTGCACAAGTGGGACGAAGGGGGAAAAGAACGAGTGCACAACGGACAGAGGACTATCACCGAACCCAGGTGGGTTTTTACCGGTAAGTACCCGAGTACCATTGCAAGGGCACTGGAGCTCGTAGGAGAGGACATAGAGCGTACCTATGACTGGGATACCAGTGGCACGGTAACGAGCCTTGTGGAGGCTGCTGCGCACTTTAAAAGCGTTATTCAGGGGTTCGTTGTAAAGGGTGAACTTGCCGCCGGAGAAATCTAGGTAACGATAGCATTCCTAAGGTTGTTGTAGTCTCTGAGATAGTGGTGGTCATCAACGTCACCACGCCGATCAGTGTAGTAGGAATGTGAATCCCAACCGTAAGGTAGAGCAATCTTCTTGCTCTGGGTATACACCTTCGAGATAAAATGGGTCAGTCTGAAACGGGCTGGCCCTTTTACTTGGATGTTGTAATTCTCCATGAGCATGTTCACTCGTATCCATTCACGGTGGTCACGCTGCATAGTGTCCCAACTGATTATCTTGTGAACAGTAATATCTCTACCGTAGTAGTCAGTGCCTCGAATGTAGACATCCAGGTCGCCGATGAAGTAGTCGAAGTAAAGCTCAACCTGACACAGGTAGCAGGTCTCTTGTAGCGGCTGCCTGACACCAATCTCCCCTGATTGAATGAAGACATCGAAGTTCGGCTTCTCGGTATCCGGAGGCGTAGTCGTCTGCATTCTGAAGATTGTACTGGGAGTTATGATACCAAGACCTTCTTCGTAGTCATGGCTGTCGATATTGAATACATGGAGAATGTGTGCATCAGTAGGATAGGTTATCGTGTACCAGGCCTTCAGTGCTATGTCGTAACACAGGACAACATTATCAAGGTAGGGTGCCAAAGTATCCGGATTGCTGAAGACCATATAGCACACGCCATCAATATAGACCAGGCGAGCATCGTCAAGGATGTTCCCTATGCGGTCCTGGAAGACACCCTCAATCTGCTCACTGACGTACTGTATCCTTAGCTGATTGGAGCTCTCCATAGCCTGAGTGGTCAGCGCCAGCCCATAACGACCGATAGAATAGAGGCCGTCTTCAAAGACCCCAAATCCCCAGCGGCTGTTGCATCCAATGACATTGTTCACCTTCTCGTATAGGTAACCCTTAGCCTGGAGTTCATTGGTAACAGTGATATTGTTTTCGAGGAGATTGTACCGGGTAACCATGCTAGTGTTCGTGTGGCCACACATAACCGTGATAATCGTAGCGCCATTGTAGGTCTTGAACTTCTCTGTACCACTCACCCATTGGCCAGTGCCAGGCTCGATATCAACAAATGCGCCACCAATGCCACGAGCTACACTGAGCTCGTTACCGGGGTTGCCACCAATCCACAGTCTATATGGTTCTGAACCTCCCCAGAAGAACAAGCGGCCATCATGGTGATTGAAGTACCGGGCATCTACACCCTTGGTGTTATTCTCTGTGGGCACCTGGAGGCTCACAGAGGTCCACACGGTAGTGTCTGCCAGTGCTCCCAACCAGTTGTATACCCAGCTTGTCTGGTTGTTGGTGATGTTAACATGGCCTATGAATATGGCATCTACGTTCTCATCAAGGGTGCAGTAGATGTCTACGCCAGTGATACCGTAGTTCATAGGACAAGTGCCATCTATCTTCAGGTAGGCAATTGAGCTGAATTCGACAGGGCTTCTGTCTACGTTAATGACTGAGATGGGGGAGGGGAGGGTACTGCCGAATTGATTCGTGTAAACATACTGAACCTGTATCCTGGTGACGGTACCTTCAGCAAGCTGAGCTTGGACTGATAGGTTGGCCTCCTGCGTCGGCTCGGGAATATGTAGTGCAGAAGACACCTTGTCGTCTTCTCTTTCCCCTACGAAGATTTCCCCTTTGCCGCTTGAATCTTGGGTAAGTACTACAAGCTTTGTCGAGAACCATCCTACCTCCGTTATCGGGTTGTGGTTTACACCTGACGGGTCGTCAGGGTCAATCATCTGCACATCTGACCATTGTTCTGCTGGCCATGCAAGGTCATGGTATTTAAGGTAATGTTCATTCCCACCGGTCATGGCGGCATAGATTCTACTGCCCCACACGCAAACAACACCGGTGAACTCAAGGCCAGCAGGAACCAAGGCTATCTCTCTGGTCTGAGGCCTGGTCTCCATGGTCCCATTCGGACCGGTAGACAAAAGGTTGTTCTGGATATGGTTGAAGCTGAAGGCAAGGTCAGTCTCCTGCGCACCATCTAAATCGGTAGGTACCCAGTCGGCTGGTCTTCCAAGGATGCTTACGCCTTGCCACTTATTGAAAACCTGTAGTTTAGGCTCGCTGGCCTGCAAGGCTTCCTTTGTTGCGGTTTTGGTGCTGTTGCGCTTCGCCATCAGAATATCCTTATAAAGTTAAGTGGTGCCCATTCCACACTATCAGAACAGGTAGCGGCAGCATCATTCTCTCTCATGGCACTCAGTATCTTCTGAGCATCATCATTGAGTCCTACTATTCTGCCTTGAGCCGGAGGACTTCCTTCTCCGTGCTTTGCTGCGGTCTTTATAATAAAGTAATTGGGGTCAGGAATGTCAGTGTACATTATGCGAGTGGCATATTTACAGCTGCGACAGTCTGAGACCTCTTCTTCACACTTGGCCTTACTGGTGTAGGGGCAGAGCTCAAACAGCTCTATACGCCTCTGTACGTCGGTCACAGCTATCCTATTGCACTCATAGGGAAGGAGTAATCTGTTGAATGTTACGTCGAGGCCAAGGTTGATAGCTTTGAGCGTGTGGTCAGGTACACCGTTGTACGGCCACTGGCCAACCATATTCCTGTGGTGGCGCTGGACACCTTTGCTGGACCAGGGTGCTACAACAAAGTCATACTCTTCTATGCAGTTTCCACTGTTACAGCCGTGGCAGCTCCTTGGACCTTTACACTTGTGCCTTGCTCGCTTGTACAGGCGGACACTGTCATCATGTAGGGTAGATGGCTTGTACACCCATTCAGGTAGCCGGTACTCAGGGATCCATCCATCGCCACGGTCATCGGTATCACCAAGGATAAGGCGCTCTCTGAAGAAGGACCAGTCTTCATCCTTCTGGAAATCTTTGGCTACTAAGTTGCCTTCCAGCAGGATCTCTTTGTACTTGTCATCATAGGGAAGAAAGTCGAGCACAACCTTCTCTTGTGCATAGTAGACCTGTTGTACAAAGTCATATACTGAGACACCTTCACTCATGGTCTTATCCAATCTCTGGGTAGAACGTTACATTGCCCATGCCGGACTCTGTGATTATATCATCAGCAGCAACAGTGAACTGCCCTGAGCCACCGCCACCTATGAGGGTAAGGACAGCGGATGCAGAGTTACTCGGGTCTACGTGTGTACCATTGACCGCTATCCAGTTGGGAGTCAGAAGACCTATGGTGCTAGCTCCGTCAACTATGACAAGGCCATTGGAAGGTGAAGTCCAACCGGTGCCTATCTCATTGGTGCCGCCTATCTCCAAGCCGAGCAGGCCAATGAGTGGGGGTGTCTTGAGGATTGTCGGGTTAGACATGTCATAAGTGGGCGTAGGCTCAACAGGGTTGTTCTCAAGCTCAGACACTCTTGCGAGCAAGCTGTTAATGGTTGTCTGTTGCTGAGTAAGCAAAGCCTGGTTAGCAACAGAGATATTCTGTACTTGGAGCAAGGTCTGCCAGTAACCCTTGTCGTTGGTGATATGGTCCTGGAGTTCTTGCTTGGTAGCATAGAGGTCATCAAGGGAAGCGGCATAGGTATTCAGTGCGTCTGAAAGTTGTATGTTTGTTGGATAGTTGTTCATGTCAACAAGAGGCGGCACGATTTCTTGAGGTGGGCAGAAGAGAACAAGACAGTTAACAGACTGTTGGATAGAGAATCCTGGTCCACCGCAAGTGACCATAATGTTAGCTATTGAACCCTTTTCCATCCAGGTAAGCTTCATCGGCATAGCGAATGCTGCATTGGTCTGTGCTGGGGTCAGAACCCAGTTGACGTCAACTATCTTGCCATCGACTACTAAGTTGGTGCTTATTGACCAAGGTTGGGATACCGAAACCAGTGGAGCATAATAGAACAGGTACCATCCAGTTTCTTGTACAACAAAGATATCGCCTTCTATTACGCCAGTTCCAGAGCCGCCAGGCCAACCACTAAAATCAATTTCTCTTTGTGCCCCATAATTAGGTACATACGCCATTTCAGTAGCAGTAGGGGCAGGCTTCACTCTGGGAGGTATATAGCTGGCGCTAATGGACGCACTAGCCGCATCGCCATAAGTGCATTCTATGATGACAGTGTCACCCTTTGCCACTTCTATAAGAGCAGACGCATTGTATCTGTTTACTGCTGCTTGAAAGAAAAACTCAGTGTAGTAGTTTATTGAAGCCTTGAACTGCGAGCCGCCTCCATCGCCACTCTGTGCATAGCAGGCTGCAAGAAGGTACCCGTCCTGGTCGGCAGTCCAGGTGTTGTTAGCGTCAAGGACATTACTGCGAACAATGTTTGTGTAATCAGGAGGTGTGAAGCCTGACCCTATGCCACCGCCACCTTCTGCTATTGATCGGTGTAAGTGTTAGCAGCTGCCAGTGTTGCTTTGTCTCCGTCGTCTGCATAGATATGCCCAGCGTCAGAGAATGCAATCATCTGGTCGCTCAGGTCATACAAAGACTCCTGGGTAGCATAGATACTAAGGGTGTCATCAAGCTTTTTTTGAAGTGGGAATTGGATAGCCATAATTACCTCGCATAAACAATCTTGACCTTCATGCCATTGGTCAAAGTTGGGTTGTTAATAGTTAGGCTTGTGCCAGATATGCTGTAGTCTTCGTTCTGCAAATAGTGGAACTCATCCTCACCATTGAGCACCAAGACTTCTTCTACCACCGTAGGTTCATATGTCATGGAGAAAGGATAGCTACTTGTACCGTAGGTGAACACGTCAGGGCTGGTTGGGACAGGGTCTCTTTGCAGACTCATTATTGAAAGCTCGTTGTTGCTGACCCTACCGGTAAGCGCTGCAACACTCTGTTGAACATCTTGCAAAAGTGATAGCGCAGCATAGGAACTAAGGAGAGCATCTACTTCAGATTGCTTGTAGTATGCGCTCAGGTCAGTAAGACCACCGGTGGGTATCCACTCATCTGCACCATTTGCAACTTCTGTGTAGTAGACATAGAAGATGCCTGTATCCAAAGCTTCTCTCATGTCACCCTCAGCTGCTGGCAACGGTAGGTCAGCTTGAGTTGGGACAGGAGCTTTGATTTTGATAGCGCCGTCAAGAGGAACAGGAGACCCGCCACCCATTGGTGTCCAGCCATCATCCTTTGTGTAAAGGTAGAAAGCTGCTGAGCCTCTAACATACCTCAGGTCACCAGCTGATGCATCGCTAGGTAATTGGCTGGTCGTTGCTACCGGTTCCTTAAGGTTAGCAAAGGTGCTGCCAGATATTCTTACCGGCATTACACCCATCATAGGACTATAGTCACCACCTGTTCTTGGCATCTTTATCCTTCTCCTTTTTCTCTTCCTCAGGCTTATCCTTGTTCCCATCGTCATCAGGGTCAACTTTACCTTGAGGCGGATGCTGCTTAATCTCCTTGTCGGAGAAGCCTTCATCTTTGAACAAAGTCTTCATAACATCTGAGTTCCAGAAGTCAACATCACTATCGACATCAGGATCCATAGGACCATAAGCTGCCTTGTTATCAAGCACAGCCGGATTCTCCATAATAAGTCCAGCGGCTACACTGTCACTGTAGTTAGCGTTCTGATAGCTGCTCAAAGGGTTAGCTTCTTCCTGCTTGCCCCAGAGTACTCTACTGGTTTCGTTATCGAGAGCCTGGATGGCAGCACCATCTGGCATCTTGCCGTCTAAGGCTGCATCAGTGTGGCTATCCATCATACTGATAACTTGGAGAAGCTGGGGGCCGACAACGTTCCAGTCTATCTCACAGCCTCCGTGAGCCTCTTCGCCGTCTTCTCCCTTGTCCATGTCCAGGATACTCTTCATCGGGCCTCTGTCGTCCTCTCCGTGGCCCATATGACCACCCTTGCCCATGTTGAGAATGACGTTAATGTTAAGTTCCTTCTCTTTCTTCATGCAGCCACCGTCGTCCATAGACTGAGGGTCAGGTTGCCGTCTGATGTTGTAATCGTTCATTGGGTTCTCCTTTGGTATCCCTGACGCATTCTATTGGCGTAGTCACTGTTGGCCGCTTGAGACATATTAGCCTGACCTGTGAGCAGACCTTCATCCCAGGCTGTTTGAGCAGCACGGTTGGGTCTAATGAGAGCTGCCTCTGAGGCAGTAAGAGGAGCGCTTCTGTTGTCCTGATAGTAAGTCTGTCTCAGCCAGTCAGGAAGGTTAAGTGTGTGGCCGTCCTGATTGTAGATGCCAGTGTCAATGTCAGGATGGATGTTATTCATCTGGGCTGCATAGTCGCCACCCAACTCTCTGAGGGCTCGCTCTGTCTCAGCTGCGTTCTGGTTCCTGTTAATGTTCGTGGCAGCCATAGCCTCAAAGAGGTTATTGTCAATTTGGTTTCTGTTCTCCCTGAGCTGATTGAGGACAGCGACATCGTCCATGTCGTCTTTCCTGGCAATCAAGTCCCAGAGGTCATACAGACTGGAGCCATTTGCTGCGTTACCCATTACGTCACGGAGCTGGGAATTAACTGATTGGATGCGTTGTTGTTGTGTATACCAGTCATTCCCAGCTCCTCGGCGGGCTTGGGCAGTTTGCATGCTAGCAAGGTTTTTGTTCTGCTGGTCGGCGATATCAAAGATATCATCCTGGTTACGAGCGTCACCAAGTACAGTGCCCTGGTTGTATCCTGTTATAGCGCCAAGATTACCGGCAGCCTGTCTCTGCTGTGGCGTAGGAGCTGAGCCCCCACCACCGCCACCGTAACCGCCGGTAGCAAAAGGGTCAGGGTTGCTGGTCTGGCCTGAGCCTACATTGGTTTGGTACTCGTTAGCCATGTCATCACATTCCTTGCCTGGTCTCGATTCTATCCATACGTTTACTTGATTCGTCAAGTTTATTAAAGCACGTTTTCATGTCGCGTTCCAGTATAATAATCTTCTCGGTATGCTTGTCTATTTTCCCCCGGTCCTCGTTCATCGAGAACTTCATCTCAAGCATAGTTGCTTCTAAAGCCTTGATGTTCCCAGACAGCTTTGTCAACTCAGTAGCAACAAGAGTGGCAGCTTGCTGGTCATCCTGGCTCTTCCTATGATTAGCCTGATAGTAGCTCACCGCTACCCCAGCACCAGCGATGCACAGGGATATTATTGCTACCATGATTGTCATTGTTGCCTGGTCCATTACTGTCCCCCTAATCGTATTCCTACGGATATACCTGTTCACCCTTGGAGTTGTAAACCTCGTAAGGGTAGGTCATGTAGGCGTGCTGGTCACAGAGAGCTTTGGCATTCTCAAGAATCTTGAAGGCACCAAGCTGACTCTTAGCATCGCCCCACTCTGCACGGACTCTGTACAGTTCCTCAGGTTCAGCCGGTGGAGTAACAGGAGGCTCAGGGGGAGGCGGTGGAGCAACAGCTGGGCCTACACCTAGCACAGCCAGGCCTGCCCGGCAGAAGGTCTCCAGGTTATTGATGATGGCAGGGACATCCTGATTATTGGGTGCATCCACAAAGCCACACTCAATGATGAGGGCTGTCATGCCGGTGCCAGCGAGGAAGCCAAGCTCGCTACCTCTTGCTTTAGGGCCACGATTGTACAGGCCAACAGAGCTAGCGAATCCAGCTGCCATCTGAGAAGCCAGGTCTCTGCCCCAGTTGTCACCGTTCCAGTGCAGTACCTCGGGGCCAGTGCCACCGGCTGCATTGAAGTGAACCTGGATAGCCAGGTCACAGCCATGGGAGTTGGCAATGCTAACAGGCTCATTGATGTTGTATGGGTAGCCCTTGTCTACTGTCAGGTTGATGACTTCATGCCCAGCTTCTCTGAGCAAGTTCTGCATAACCGGTGTAACGATTCTGTTCAAGTCACGTTCAACATTACCGAAAGCTACTGCTCCCGGGTCATTGCCACCGTGTCCTGCGCCGATTCCAATTCTCATTTGTTTGCCTCCTTTTTGAGTTGAGAAACAATCAGGCTTGCCTGTTTGGCTTCGGCCTTGAGTTGCTTCATTACGTCATTAGCCTGCTTAGCTTCCTTAGTTATAGGGTTGTTCTTCCACCAGTTGATAATACCAGCCACTGCGGTAAGGAGAACTGTGACAACTTCGTAGCCGCCATTGATAATGGCTGTCACTGTGTCTTCTCCTACCGGGAAGGGTGTCCATCCAAAGATGGCTGCGGCCTGGTTAAAGGTCGCAATGATAAGTACGATGGTGCGGATAATGGTGCCTTTGTCAGCCTTGCTGACCGGGTTCGGGATTACTACTATTGGCTGTCCTACTGTGTTTGTCATGCTCAGTTCCTTTCTACTTTTGCCTAATTGCCTTCGAGTGCTGTCACTCTTGCGGCAAGACTTTCTAATTGCTCTATGGTGGCGAGTGCACTTGATAGCTGTGACGTTAGCTCACTCATCGTAAGCCATGCAGGATCGGTTGTAGCACTAGCCATACTCATCATACTGAGTTCTGTTGGTGCTGGCATCGAGCGAAGCCCTCTGCCGTCTGTTCTAGAAAGGTCTACACATCCAATCACAGGAGTCCTAGCTCTCTCCTGGTACCCTGTGCTAAAGAGGTATTGAATGTTTTCTATTATCCAGTAAAAATTCACACCAACCTTAACGTATCTTATAGAATAATTAGCGTCTAAAGACTCACAAATATCTGCACCTTTTATTATGCTAATACCATTGGGAGAATAGACACCAAACGGGACATTACCAGTGTTATTGACGTTGAGCGCCATTCCACTGGATCCTGGATACTGGAATGAACCATAGAATCGAAACCCAACAGACGAATCACCGGGGACAAAATTAGGCAACGTAGCAGTTCGTGTGCTACCGAGCCCTCTAATCAAATACACTTCTTTGTCTACAGAAACAGATGGTTTTTCATTTTTGCTGAAGGACATTTCATGAAGCGAAGAGCCTGTGCTTCCTATTGGCGCTATTGTTGCATGGAACACATACACTTCAGCATAGGTTTGGGCGGGGTCACGGACAGGCTGAACATTCACGTTGTGAGCGAAAACTGTTGGAGCATGCCAGTTCCAAGACGAGTTCTCAATATGATTCTGCCAGTGGATAGACATCATCCCGCCGGGAGCACCAAGACCATTAACTGAATAAACAACCAACATGTCACCTGTTTTTAGGTCATCGGTAGTTCGCAGTTCCTCATATCGTGTATGGACGTATGCGTCTTCTCCCCACGCATCATCATGAACTCCAAAGAATACTCGGCCACCGGCTGACGGTGCTGGTAGATGTGAGGATAGCTGTGTTGCCAGGTTAGGCATCGTGAGCCAAGCAGGATCAGCGCTAGAGTTAGCCATTGATACAACAGACAGCTCAGACGGAGCAGGCATTGAACGGGTGAGAGTAGAGGTGCTGGTGCTTAAGTCACCCGTTGGCGCGATCATAGGAGTTCTGTTTGTATAAGGAGGAGCAACGTCAGCGATATAACATTGCGGAAAGACAGTTCCGGAAAGGCTAACTGGTTTTATTTCTGCGGTGACAATAGAGTTAGCGACAAGTCTCCCTGCTGTTATATAAGAACCTTCAGCGGAAGTGGTAGGCAGTCCACCAAAAGTGATACTCATTTGCCCAAGGCCATTGATGTTAATCTGGGCATTGCCTGAATTTGTGGCGTGCACTTTGAAGCTAAATCTTTTCCCATACAAATCTTCAAGGCTTCCAGTAAACTCAGGGATATTAAGATAGTAGAAATAAGCATATCCTGTCGTGGTGTAGATTGGCCAGTCTCCACCGCCACCACCTGATACCTTGTCATCAACGCAGGCGACAACTGAGTCCCAAAGTTCTCTCAATCCGTTTTCATCTAAATACGAGGCCATGTTATTTTCTCCTTATTACCACACACATATTTCACGGACAACACTTATCTCGATTGCAGTATCAGATTCGGGATTAACTGCATAGAGCAAACCATAAGGATCTACGCCAACAGTTATCCCGTCAGGCATGACAACACCAGGGGTTTGATAATCAGCAATGCCAGGTACAGGGACAGTAAAATCAAGATAGGTTACATTGGTTGTTTCGTCAACCCGGCTAACAATGTTATACGGTGTACCAACTGGCCCTTCAGTTATGCTGCCAATCTTAACCTCAGCATTCTTGCCAGGTGGCTGCCCACTTCTCCCGCTCCTACGATCACGATTTTCATAATTCCC
>QMCD01002342.1_pt1 | contig 11738 bp, 12 predicted proteins | sample 1821841 | NCBI WGS metagenome assembly QMCD01 (sample SAMN01991225, study PRJNA193472) | Termite gut metagenome, whole genome shotgun sequencing project. | isolation source: worker | host: Macrotermes natalensis | reverse complement strand
GATATGCGTACTGCTGGACACGTCCAAACGCTACGAAGTTGTAGGAAGAAATTCGTAGCGGTTTCTTTATATTACCGATATTTTCCCGAGCGCCTGGGATAACGACCCGCAGTGTTTCAAGCGCATTCTGAGCCGCGAAGGTATGGCGGTTAATATGAGGCGGGTATCGGTTACATGCCTGTCGATTTTCGTTAGCCAATATATAGATGAAGATAAAAATGCCGTGATGGTCGTGAGTGGCAGTTATGGGGAAGAAGAGGACAAAAGCGGGCCATCCCGGAAACTCAGGCTCTACGGGGCATTTTTCGAACCACTGGCCGAAAAGTTGAATCTGCGCGTTTTGCATATACCCGAGATGAATGCTTTTATGTTGATGGACAGGCGGGCCGATATGCCCGATGAGCAAATAAAGAATAATTATGCCGAGTTCAAAAAGAGACAAAATGGAGGGCTCTGATAAGCTTTATATTATTCCGGCCGGAGATTATTTTGATGCTGAGACAGATCAGGTCGCCTTGCTTTATGCCCCGCTTGCCGGCTCTATGGCACTTGCCACGGGTGATGACATACGGAGTGCCGAAGACTTTGTGTCGGGGAAAACAGTGGATGATATTCGCAATGATTTTTTCACATCTTTGACAGGGAACAAGTCGCCGGATAACTTCTTCGGTAAGGTTAAAACAGCTCGCGACCTGCAAAAAATGTCGGTGCTGCCCAATCACACCTGTAATTTCAGTTGTTCATATTGTTATTCTGCAAGAGGACGTGCAAACGTTGTGCTCGAAAAAGAGAAACTCAAAGCAGGGTTAGATTTTTTTATAGACCCCGAAAGAACTTCGCAACGCAACTTGACGCTCTCGTTTATTGGAGGTGGCGAACCATTATTATCATGGGATTTGGTGCGTTGGGGGGTAGAATATTCACGCGACAGGGCTGAAAGATATGGTTTCGAATTGGTGATAACACTGATAACCAATGGCTCGATCATAAGCGGCGAGATCATTGAAGTGCTCAAACGTTATGACGTGTTGCCTGATGTGTCGTTCGATATTCTGGAGGATGTGCAGAATTGCCAAAGGGGGCATTTTGCAGAAGTGTGCGAGACAATAGATATGTTGTGTTGCAATGGGGTTCCTCCCTCGATAAACGCCACCATCACTCCTGCGACCGTGGATCGGCTGGACGAGATGTTCGCGTTTATGAAGGAACGTTTCCCGCAGGTTAAGAATATGGTCATGGAGCCGGTGGTTGCACCGGAGTTGTTTCCGACAACGGCGAGTATGAGGGATTTTTACAGCCGCTACCTCGAAAATTTCATGAAGGTGCGCAGGCTTGCAGAGAAGTCTGGGAAATTCGTGATGTGCCGCATATACAAGAATATAGACTCTGTTCTTGACCGCGGGTGCCCCAGCAAATTCACCCTCACACCCCAGGGCGACGTTTCGATCTGCTATTGCACCTCGTCACCTAAAGAGGAGCACTACACCAAACGAATATACGGAACAGTTGACGCGTCGGGTGTGAAAATCGATGACAACAGATTTGCGGATATACACGGTATCGGCGTGCACTCGATGCCAAAGTGCGCCGACTGCTTTGCCAAATGGCATTGCGGAGGAGGGTGTATGTGTCCGAACGATCTTTACGGTGAGCCTTATCTGGACGAGATCTGTGATTTTACGCGGGAACTCGTCAGGCGTGTGTTGTTGGAGCGAATGGAACAGCAGAGCGATATTCCTCTTAAAGATTTGTTGGCATGAAGAATATACTTATAACCGGAATATCGAAAGGGCTTGGCTTGGAGTTGTGCCGCTCACTGTTGCGAGACGAGGGGGTCGTCATATATGGCGTGAGCAGGACGATGACATCGGAGTTGGAACATCTGAGAAAACAATACAAGGAGCGCTTGCACTGGCAGCCGTTCGACCTCGCAAACACAGAAGCCATAGAAATTGAGCTATTCGGCAGGTTTATAACTCCGAATATTATTCTTCATGGATTTATCGACAATGCGGCTATCTTGTACAAAGATCTTGTTGTTCGCATGGATCCTTTTGCAGTATCCTGGCTTATGAAGATAAATGTCGAGGCCCCGATGGTGTTGACCAAGTGCGTTTTGCGCAATTTCATGCATCATAAAACAAAGGGCTCTATTGTTCATTTTTCATCAATATGTGCGCATGACGGGTTTAACGGGTTAGCGATGATGGGGGCGAGCAAAGGCGCACTGGAGTCATTTTCCAGAAGCGTCGCCTGTGAATACGGGCGCTGTGGAATACGTTCCAATGTCGTGGTCATCGGGTTGCTCGAAATGGGGATGGGATTTTCTGTAAACGGACAGCAGTCAGCCGACCTGAAGTCGCGTTCCCCGTTGGGAATAAATACCGAATACAAATCGATAGAGCAGACGGTAAGGTTACTTTTGTCGGAATCTGGCGGCAGTATTACAGGCCAGAACATACATATAAATTCCGGAATATTGTAAGATCATGGCAAAGAGATATGAGTTTAAACAAGAGTGCAAAGAGTTGCTACTGAGATTATTGGAGCACGATTCGCCGTCTGGGTGCGAAGGAGAGGCAACACGGTTTTTCGCCGATATCGCGAGGCCTTATTGCGATGAGATACGCCACGATGCTATCGGTAATGTTGTGGCTGTCATTAATCCCGAATCCGAAGACCGTATAATGATCTCTGCGCATGCGGATGAAATAGGCTTTCAGATAACATCCGTGACACCTGAAGGCATGTTGCGTTTCAGGGCTATCGGAGGAGTCGATGCAATTGCGGTATGTGGACAGAGGGTCAGGCTACTGTCTTCGACAGGAGAAAAAGTGACGGGGATTGTAGCGCGCAACCGAGCCTTGGCAAATTTCGATCGAAACGGAGATCCTTGTGTTAAAATATCCGAGATGTGGATAGATATAGGGGCCAAAACCCGAGACGAAGCTTTGCGCAAAATAGAGGTAGGCGATTGGGGCGTCTTTAAATCTGAGACGTGTTTTCTCAATCACAACGCTATATCGGCCAAGGCACTTGACAATAAAGTTGGGCTGTTCGTAATATTGGAAGCCCTCAGGTTGATATCGGAACATAGACATAAGACGGGTATTTATGTTGTGGCAACTGCACAGGAAGAGATAGGTTTGCGTGGTATGGCTGTTGCGGCACAGGCCATCAGACCCCGTATTGGCTTGGTGGTAGATGTGGCGCATGCTACCGATATTCCAGGTGGTGACGTTGCCTGTTACGGTGGACTTTCGCTGGGCGCCGGCCCAGCTTTTACACGTAACGCCGACAACTCTCCCGTGCTTGTGGCTGCCTTACGGAAGATGGCCACCGAAACAGGCATACCCCATCAGATAATAGTTGGCAAGAATTCGACTGGCGGGACCGATGCCTCGCGCCTGCAACTTTTCGGAGGAGATGCCATGGTTGCAGACTTATCTATCCCATGCAGAAATGTACATTCACCAACGGAATGTTGCGACTTGAGAGATATCGCATCGGCCATAGAACTTGTCGCAGCATTGGTATTGAGTCAGCTAAAGTGAAAAGTTCCCGTGAAAATATCATGAGCAATCCTACTGCTCTCGAATTTGTATCGGCGCTATTGGAATATACGGATTGCCGTTCCACCAAGGCACTGGACGTCGGTTGCGGCGAGGGAACCATGGGGTTGGAGTTATGCCGAGAGGTCAGAAGCATAACCATGATCGACCCTTCCGCCGAAACTCTCGGAAATCTCGGTATTCGTATACGCGAGCGAAATATCGAGAATGCGTCTGTTCAATGCGGTGATATTTTTGCCGTCAATTCCACTGACAAATTCGATATAATTACTTTTTTTCTATCGTTGCATCATATTGCCGCCATCGATTCCCTATTGTGCAAGATGCACGACTTGTCACATCCGGGAACCATAATAGCCATTGCTGAAGTTTCACCGAGAGAAACGGTGTTTCATCGACATGACGCAGTGCCTCACGATACGCTATCTTCCTATTATGTCATTGAAAAACTACGCGACAATGGATTTGATATATTGCGTAAGGCCTCTCTGCCTCCGATATGTAAAACAGACAATAATGGAGTGCCCGAACGATTCGAGACCTACATGATTTTAGCTACGTTATGTCCGTGATCGATTCGGGTATCTAAAAAATTTGTCGTCGCCTTAATAGCTGAGAAATACCGACTCTATCACTCCACGCCAACACCTCTCCATGCGAAGTCTTCATGCTTTTTATCCCACAGTAAATAATGTTGCATTGGTCGAGCGTTGCACCGAAAAGTCAGTTCCGGTTCGGGTGCCAGCCATCGCATCGCCGAGCCGACAAAAGTGCCCCGGAATCCATTCAAAGAGCGGTAGTTTTCTTCCTTGCCGAGGTTCGGGGCGCCATTGGGTGAATTTCGGGATGAGGTTTATGGTGGCGACCCGCGGCAGGGGGCAAGTGGGCAGTGGGGATTTTCCACACCCCACCCTTCGGGGCGCCATTGGGTGAGTTTCGGGATGAGGTTTATGGTGGCGTCGCGGCATCGCAGATGCGATTTTACTCCTCCTGACAGGTAGGTTGACCGATGGCCGTCACCATCCTGTCAAGGCATGGCTGTCGGAACGCCGCCCCTTTTATGCCGACGATAGCGCGCGAAAGAAATATTGATGCAAAGGTGGCAAAATGTGATTTAATAGTGGTATATTGCAGTATCCTATTTAGGTCTTATATTATATTTGCCGAAGATCGTTCGGAGCCAATTGTCGATCCGGTACTTCTCGTATATATCGGCAGCAACATCACGATACGGCGACTCTAAAAACCCGGGAGTGATCACAGGCTCTTTTCTGTCGACGACCAGAATATTGTTGCTGTCGTAGAAGTCATAATCCTTGATGTGAGAATTGGTGGTTATCAGTTTGCGCTTTGCACCAGTAGTCTCTATGCTCCTCATCGTCAGTCCGACCTGCCGGGGATGTTGAATATCGGCCACGGCACGCGACTTCCCATACAGCTCCAATAATTCTCCCTTTCTCGTCGGGGCAAAGTGAAAATCACTCTCCGAAGTGCCGCGCAGATTTTTGTCCTGCAACTTCATCTTGCGATACAGTATGCGGCTCTGAAAGAACATATAGAGGTAGCAGCGGCCGCCGGCTTTCACGATCTGCTCCTCGATACGCCGCAGCAACACATACCTGTCGCTGTGTACGGTGCCGACAAACAGCAGGTCGTATTCATACTCGCCCTTTTGTTTTGCCACTTCGGCATAGTCGCAAGTATAGAACAACGGCAAGAACCGGATACCGAGTTTTTCGCAATCGGGCTTGTCGAACGAAAACGCACGGTCGAACACAGGCAGTGTCTTCAGTGCATTCCTGTTGTTCGCGATCGAGTCCCAATGATATATGATCAACTGTGCAGAAGGATGGAGGCGTTTTATTTTTTTCAGGTTATCCACCGAGATACTCTCGCCCTTGATGAAAAACACATAGTCGTATTTACGCCCTTTCGTCTTCTCTATAATGGCCGAGTGATAGCGGTCGATGCGTTTCGAGAGCAGGTTGCGGTTGATGCGGATCAGCGCCTTTACGAGAAAGGTGTTGGCGGGCCGCTCGTCGAAATAGTCGACACTGGCACCCATTCGCTCCATCTGCTCTTTTATGTCGTTCTGATAGCCGAATGCCATGGCCGAGAAGAAGAGGATATTTTTATTTTCGAGAACCATCCGCAGGAATATATCTATTTATACAACCCTTTTCGTTTCATCTCGTCTATCGACTCTTCATAGAGGTCCTGCCCTATGCTTTGGGTGTCGACCCATCGTGCAAACCGTTCGATGCCCGAGTCGAACGTACGGCGCGGTTCGAAACCGAGCAGCCGGCGTGCCTTCTCTATCGCGGCATAGTTGTGGCGTATGTCTCCCAGCCTGAAGTTGCCGCTGACATCGATAGCGACATCCGCCCCATACTTCTTCGTCAATGTGCGCGCAACCGTCATCACGTCCGTCGCAACACCCGTTCCCACGTTGAAAACCTCGCCGTTCGCCTCCTCCTTTTCCAGGCCGAGAATGGTGGCGTCCACAACGTCGTCGATATATACGAAGTCGCGTGTCTCTCTGCCGTCCTCGAAAATATTTATTCCGTTGCCGTTCTTAATGCGTGTCGAGAATATCGACAGTATGCCTGTGTAGGGGTTCGACAGCGACTGCCCGGGCCCGTAGACATTCTGATAGCGGAACGACACCGGCGCGATCCCGATGGTGGGGCACACACACATAACGAGTTGCTCCTGAACCTGTTTCGTGATGCCATAGACGCTCGTGGGGTGTATTTTCGACCCTTCGTCGGTTGCAACAAGCGTGAGTTCTCCGCCGCACTCGGGGCACTTGCACTCGAAATCGCCGGCCGACATATCGTTCGCCGTTCGCGCAAGCGGATAGACATAACCGCACTTGCTGCAGCTGTAACGCCCCTCTCCGTAGATGGCACGCGAAGATGCCACGACGACCTTCTCTACGCTGTGCGCAGAATTTGTCAGGATGTCGAGCATAAGCGATGTGCCGCCTATGTTAACCCGTGTGTATTTCTCTATCTCATACATCGACTGCCCCGTGCCTGTTTCGGCAGCCAGGTGCACTATCGCACCCGCGCCGTCGAGTGCACGCATCCAGTCGGCGCGGTCGGCGACATCGCCGCGGATGAAATCAACCTTACCCTTTATGGAGTTATACAGAGGCGAAGTACGTTCGGGGTCGTCGCCGTGTATCTGCGGCGAGAGGTTGTCAAGCACCCTCACACTATAGCCCCTGCCAAGCAGTTTCAATGCAAGGTTCGATCCTATGAAACCCGCCCCGCCCGTGATCAATACGTTCATTGTCCCGAATTATTTTTCGATAAATTCACCCTTCTGATTTGTCCTGCGCCACTGTTTCGTCTCCGGGTCGTAGCGTTTCACGATACGCGCCGGAGCGCCCACGATAACACAATGGTCGGGAAATTCGCCCCGCACAACAGAATTGGCTCCAACCACGCACTGTCGACCCAGAACGGTCCCTGCCTGTATCGCAGCGCCATAGCCGATGAAACAATTCTCGCCGATGGATGTCCGTCCGATCAAAAAAGGCTGGCGCAGGATATGTTTGCCGATCTCTCCATATTCGTGGTCGATATTCGTGACAAAAACATTGCCCGAAATAGTGGTATGGGAGCCGATGTCGAGAAGGATTTGGCTGCTCGTGACATGAAAATTCTGTCCGATCGACACATCATCCCCTATGCGGATCCGGCCTCCGTTATGCGCCTCCATCCTCGAATGCGGGAAAATGCGCACTTCAGAGCCGATCTCGATCCCGCGCCCCCCGTAAATAAAGATCGGATTGGCGATATAAGACCTCTTCCCCTGCTTGATTCCCCGCAGTCTCAGGAATTGAGTGGTGAACCACCACCACAATTTTTGAATAAGAACCATCATCTGAAACGTGTTATCATAACCCTCCGCCAATGTTTAACGGTGGCGAATACTCTGAAAAACATATATTGCAAAGGCCCGATCCCCCTGTTTTCATATACGAAATCGAGTATTCGCATCTGGCCCTCCAGCATCGCGTTCAAGTTTGCCGAAAGGCCACTGTAACCGAATGCCGGTTTGCCGCCGCCGACCTCCACAAGCCTGTCGGGCATGAACCAACAATTCTTTTTTATCAAAATCCTGATCAGGAACATCCCGTCCTCCGAATGTGTCATATCTTCGTCGTAGTAACCCACAACGTCGACAATGTCCCTTTTGAAGATCATGGTGGGAGTACTGGGGTGCCACGAAACAAACTCATGCCAAAGTTTTACGGGGGCGACCTTCTTTTTCTTAAACCCGAATAGTCTGGCCTCCCACGACGTGACATTACATCCCAGAGCGTCTATATCCGGATTCCTGCTCAATTGCTCCATCTGCCTCTCCGTCTTTTCCGGCAACCATCTGTCGTCGCTGTCAAGCAGGGCGACCCACTCTCCCGTTGCAGCCTTAAGGCCGACGTTCCTGGCCGACGACGCCCCGCCGTTGGGCTTGCGGATAAGGGTTATGTCTGCCCCGGGGTGTGCCGCCGCATAGTCTTCCACGATACGCGCCGAATCGTCCTGCGAGCCGTCGTCCACGACTATGATCCGGTAGTGTGCCTCGAACGTTTGCGCTAATACAGAGTCGAGCGCTTTGTCGATCGTGGCGGCGGAGTTGTACATCGGGATTATAACCGAAACAGTCATTTTGTGTCTATGATTTAAAGGGCAATTAGGGGGTGTATCGGCGGTGTAAAGATAGTTACTTTGTGCCACAAAACAAAAAAGGGAGCCGCACAAGCTCCCTTTTTCAGTCGTATCGTACCCGGTTTATCAGTTATACTTGGCCGTCGTGTCGTAGGTGAACCCTGTCGTGCCGTTGACCGAAGCCTCGAGGCTGTTGGTCACCGTCCACGACGCTCCGACCCCGACCTTCGACAACACATAGACCACAAGGCGGAGGTTTTGCGTCTTGTACTCGGGAAGAATATCGAAACTTAAATTTTTTGACTGCGTGCCACCGGCAGCTATCGCGGGCAGGGCATCGCCCAACACGTCGCTCGTCGCCATATCGCGGATCACGTTCATATGGCTGTAGCTGCTCCCATAGGCCTCCTGATATCCTACGATATTGTCTTCGATCAGGAATGCACCGAGTTGATATGTCCCAGCATCTTTCGCTCCAACGGTGACCATGAGATCAACGCTCGATCCGCTGATCGCCGACTCGACCTTGAGCGCGGCCTTTGCGGGTTTTGCTCCAAACTCCACAGCCTCATCACTCAAAAGCTTTTCTGTCTCATAACCTATGATTACTCCGCCGACAACATCCATGTCGAGGACTGTGTAGGGATAATCGAAGTCGTTGTTGAGGCGATTAGTCTTGAAATTTTCGATGGTGGCTATAATGTCGGGCCCTTGTACGATAGGTTTATACGGCCTGTTGTCGCAATATAAGCTGACGGGTATTATACAGTCGCCCAAATACTGATCTATTGCCTTTATATAGTTCTTCAGTGTTAGGCACGGCGCGCACCACGTTGCTGTGGATGTAACAAAAAGCACGCTCCTGTGAAGCGGCCTGCCGGCGTCGAAGGTCGCACTCTGGGCAACAACAGGCCTTACGTTGACCTTGACCTTGGGGCTCTTCTGGCCTCCAGGGTTCTCGGTGAAGTAGGCACGGAATTCGTATTCACCCCACTGCTCGGGCTCGAAAACGTTGGACGACAGGGCATCTCCACCGACGATCTCAACTGTGCAACGACCCGTAACGACCACTCCGCCCTGCTTGACAGTGAATGTCACCTCGCCGTCCTGACGGATGAAATCATCGTCGGCAGTGAGAACGAGCGGAAGCGGGCCGTCAGGCTCCGTGGCGCGTATGCTGACCTCGTTGCTGACATTACCCTCATACCTGGCGGTGAATTTGAACGTTCCCGTCTCGGTAGCAACCCATGTGTTGCCTTCGAGGGTGGTGGTTCCGACCTTGATCTCCGACAGGTCGGTGACCACTTCGCCGTTGAATTTCACCGTGAACACTACCTCCTGCACGCCGTCGGCCTCGATGGTATATTTGTCGGCCGAGAGCTCCAGTTTTACATCCGGTGCATCGTCGTCGCCGCCGCATGCCGTCAGGGTTCCCGCAAGCACAATGGCCGCGGCAAAAAGTTTAAAGATGTTTTTCATGTGTTTTGTTTTTTGTTTACTCTTTCGTCTACTCTTCCGGCTCCGTGACGGTGACCCTCACCGTGTTGCTCTCAACAAGGCCGGGGTTCGCGGTGAAATAGGAGTAGAAATCAAAATTGCCTGCTGTAGAGGCAAGGAACACGTTCGCCGCGAGGCACGATCCGCTCTTCCGGCACACGCTGCACTGAGAGGTGACGTCGACCCCGTTCTGCTTGACGGTGAATGTCGCCTGCTCGCCCACTTCGATGTTGGCGTTGTTGACCGTGAGCACCAGGGCCGCCGGCTTGTCGTCGTCGCCGCCGCTGCATGCGGCCATAGCTCCCGTGAGCACGACGGCCGCAATAAGAAATTTAAAAAAGTTTTTCATCTTGTCTGGTTTTATTTTTGGTTGTTTTTATTCCTGACCGGCCTACTGAAGGGGTTCTACGGCGGTTGCCAGCTCCTTGATCTTGTCGATATACTCCTGCTCGGTGCCAGGAGTATACCCCACGTGGGAATAGACCATTTTGCCCTCCTTGTCGAAAATGAAAACGTGAGGGATCAGGCTCACGTTGAACGCCCGTTTCAGCTCCTGGTTCTTGTCATAGAGCAGGGTGAAGTTCTCCCAGCCGTTGCCCGAGGCGAGCGCCTTGGCCTTCGACGCCGAGCGGATATCGTCGGTCGACACCGCAACGACATCGAAATCGGCCTCCTTGCGCCAATCCTCCAGAACGTCGTTTATGGCGTTCAGCTCCATGATGCACGGTTTGCACGTAGTGTGCCAGAACGACATTATCACCGGCACTTTACGCTCGGTGACGGTGGTCGCGCTTATCGTTTCACCCTTTGCGTTCTCGACCTTCACGTCGGGGATCTGGCCCCACGACGCGCCTATGCCCGCCACAAAAATGATCTTTGTTCTCATTATAAATATTTTTTTTAATTATTGTCAATCTTGTCGGGGGCGGCGGCCTCGCTCCTTCCTCGGCCGGCACAACAGGCCCCCTCGCTACTGTGCATTCTCGAACCGGAAGCCGACGGTCTCGCCTATCCTGCACTCCACGGCGTTAGACATCACAGTCCTACTACCCTCTTGCGATGTCGCGAATACGGCGAAACGGCAGTTGTCGCGGGAGTAGCTCTTCAGGTCGAATGTGAAAGCCTCCTCGATCTGCTCGCCAACAGCCACCGTACCGACCGGCCGCCCTTCGATGCTGTTCTGCCAGAATTCGCGCAGAGTGTGGTCGTGGACATAATTCGCATCGGTCGAGCCGTCGGGCATATATTGCGGATAGCCCGTAAGTCCGTCCTCCGCCAATGCCACGGCGATGCCGAACTCCTTCTCGACGGCGGCGATAAGCCTGACGGTAACCGTGGCCGTATTGCCCTGCTCCGTCACCGAGACGGCAAGGCCGCAATCCGCCGGCTTGGCCTCGACAATATCCCTTATGCGGCGCCCCATATCCTCCGTGCCAGTATTTGCACCCGAGATCGGCGCCCCCATATCGAGAACCGCAGACGGCAGGTCGCCGACCCTGAACATGCCGACCAAACCCTCGGCATAGGGGGTCGCAAGTTTGTCGTTGACGTGCACCGCGAGCATGACGTTGCGGTCGGGGTAGCCCGCCTCGACGCCTACGATATAGTCGGTCATGTCTGAACAGTAGCGGCACCAGGTGCCCGTGAATTCGAGTATGCCGACACGTTTGTAGAACTCACCCAGCCCCGCCATCGCCGGCAGAGAGGTGTGCCCCTCCCATTCTGCGACGAAACTCCTCACCTCGTCGCCGGTCGTGGTGACGCGGTAGTAGCCGTCGATATCCCTTTCGAGGGGCGTTCCGCTATCCTCGTCGGTTATCGTGAGCCCGGGGTCGGTGCTCAGGTCGAGGCTGCCGTAGGCCGCCCTGAAGGTGAAGATCTTCGAGTCGCCGTCGAGCGTGAAGTCCGACGTGAGAGACAGCACCGCCTCGCGCGCCCTGACCGTCACGGTACGCAGCGCCTCGGCGCCCGAATGGGTGGCGGCGAAGGT
>QMCD01002857.1_pt1 | contig 11739 bp, 13 predicted proteins | sample 1821841 | NCBI WGS metagenome assembly QMCD01 (sample SAMN01991225, study PRJNA193472) | Termite gut metagenome, whole genome shotgun sequencing project. | isolation source: worker | host: Macrotermes natalensis | reverse complement strand
CTTTTTCTTTTTCCGAACCTATCAGCTTTTCAAATAAGCTTCGATGCTCTGGAGATACTGTGAAATGAAGATTTATCTCCCCCTTGTCATTGCGGGCATACAGATAACCTTCCTGTAAATGTTCTTCGGCCGGAGTCCGGGAAGATCCATCGTAGCGGTGAAACCGAAGTAATCCCTTAGGCAAACTTCCATAATTAAGACCTTCTGTTTTCAGCAGATTCTTCACAATGGGTTTATAGTCGTCACCGGCCAACAAAGTATTGATGTCTTTTCCTTCATTTTTTATACAAGCCGCATCCAACTCTTCATAAAAAGCGAACTTTTCAAGTCCTTCAAAAAAAGCTTTTTCAAATGCAGATGTGGGTACGCTGTAAGGTGCATCCAGAAATTCAAACAAATCCTTAAACATTCTGCTGGCAGCACCTGAGGCCGGGACAAACTTCATTATTTTACGACCCGAAGATGCATATTTACTCCATGCATCCAAATATTTTTGTTCCTCGCCGGCAGTAACCACCATTATTCCTTTTTCTACCGAAGCAGGAGCTGATATTTCCAAGAATGGAAATCCTTTTTTGAAACTGTCGATTTGTTGTTGAAATCCTTCCGGGGAAATACCTTTTTCCTCAAGGTAAAGTTTATCTGATTCTGTGATCATAGCCTTACGTTATACATCTATATTATTAAAGTCCAACTGCAAAACTAACAAAAATATCGCAAAGTTACCCCAACTGTTTAAAAAATTCCCATATAACAATACCTGCTGCAACGGAAACATTCAATGAATGTTTTGTTCCATACTGAGGAATTTCGATACAGCAATCACATAAATCCACAACCTCCTGCCGGACGCCTTTCACTTCGTTCCCTAAAACGACAGCATATCCTTTTGCCTTATCCACCACCAGTTCATCGAGCATAATACTGCGCTCAGCCTGCTCTATAGCACAAATAGTAAAGCCTCTGTCTTTCAATCCCCTGAGAGCGTCTCTTGTATCTTCATAATACACCCAATCTACAGAATTTTCAGCTCCCAAAGCTGTTTTGTGTATCTCTGCATTCGGCGGACAAGCTGTTATCCCGCATAGATAAACAGATTCTATCAAAAATGCATCTGAAGTACGAAAAACCGATCCTATATTATTCAGACTCCTTACATTATCTAAAATAACAACCAGCGGAGTTTTTTCCGCGTCCTTAAATTCGTCTATCGAAATCCTGTTAAGTTCCGTTATTTTTTTAACCCTCATAGCTCCTAATCAATCAGAATAACACTTGCATAATCCAACTGCGCTCCAATAGGCGGATTGCGTTTTGATAGTTTAAGCTCGATACTTTCTATTTGAGTATATTTATTCTTTAGACGATCGATTATACGTTTCGCTGCATGCTCCAATAATTTTGACGGTATCATCATCTCTATTTTAACATCCTCATAAACATCTGCATAGCTTATAGTATCATTCAGATCGTCTGACACAGACGCTTCCCCGAGGTCTACTTCAATCTTCAGATTAATGACATAAACATTCCCGACCACCCTCTCCTGATCAAAAACGCCATGATTGGCATAAAAGGTCAGGTTTTCTAATAATATAAAACTTTTCACAATTATGTTGTATTTTGATTATTCGACAAGCAAAGATAGGTAAAAAGATGCATTTCTAATGATTTCCCGGTCATACAGGAAACATGTTATAAACTATTAAAACCATTGCTATTTTTGATGAAGATACTTATAGTTCTGATGATTTTTAACTAAGTTTGTTTTCTAATAAACCCGAACAAATTAGTAGCATGGCAAAAATCAAAGAGGTTATAACAACAGCCAACACTCACAACATCCTCGCCTCAGGTACGCAAATAACAGGCGACATCAGTGCTGAAGAAGATTTTCGGATAGATGGCACAATAGAAGGAAATGTAAATTGTAAAGGAAAAATTATAGTAGGAAACAACAGTAAAATTACGGGCGACATAAACTGTTCCAATATAGAAATATGGGGAACCGTAAACGGAGACATCTCATGTGCCGAAAATGTTATACTCAGAGCGTCCTCGTTCCTGAAAGGGAATATAAAAATGGCAACAATAGAAATCGAACCCGGTGCTAAATTTGATGGTAGCTGTTCGATGTATAAAGGATAATAATATTTATACAAATATAAATTATACAATATATGAGCAATACAATTCATAAAAGACTGAATGCTTTACGCAAATTTATGGAAGAGAAAGGATTACATGCCTTTATTATTCCCAGTACAGACTCTCACCTGAGCGAATACCCTGCGTCACACTGGGCTTCAAGAGAATGGATAAGCGGCTTTACAGGGTCGGCCGGAACAGTGGTTGTAACCCGCGAAAAAGCCGGACTATGGACAGACTCGCGCTACTTCCTTCAGGCAGCAAGTACAGGAATAGATTTGTTTAAAGATGGCCTGCCTCAGACTCCCGCCATTGATGAATGGCTGGCTTCTGAATTGGGAGAAGGTGAATATGTAGGAATAGATGGTAATGTATATGCCGCAAAAGAAGCATTTAGCCTGACACATAAACTGAATATAAAAGGACTGCATCTGATCAGCGATTACGATCCGTTCGATACTGTTTGGCACGACAGACCTGAAATTCCCAAAAATCCGTTCTTTGTACTTCCTGAAAAGTATACAGGAGAACCCGCACACAAAAAAATAGCGCGTATATGTGACAATATTGAAAAGAATGGAGCCGAATCGTTACTTGTCGCATCATTAGATACTATTGCTTGGATATTCAACATTAGGGGAAATGATGTAAAATGCAACCCTGTAACTGTAAGTTATGCCTATATTTCACGTAAGGAAACGGTACTGTTTATTGACCCGAAAAAACTTTCTGAAGAAACTACAAGTTATCTGAAAGCGGAGAGAGTAACAATTGCGGAATACTCTAAAGTATATGATTATGTATCAAAAATAAAAACATCTGTTTGCCTCGACAGCAGCAAAATAACTTTCAGCTTATATAATACAATCCCAACAGAGAACAGGATCGTAGATATTCCATCTCCGGCCGATTTGATGAAAAGCATAAAAAACGAAGCCGAAATACAAGGATTCAACAACGCGATGGAACGCGATGGAGTAGCCTTGGTACGTTTCTTTATGTGGCTCGAAAAAGCTGTACCGGAAGGTGGCGTTACAGAAATTATGATCCCTGAAAAACTGGTAGAATACAGAAGTCAGCAAGATAACTTTGTAGGGGAAAGTTTTGACACCATCTCAGGTTACGGCCCTAATGGAGCCATCGTGCATTACCATGTATCACCTGAAAGTTCGGTTGAAATCAAACCTGAAGGTTTCCTGCTGGTAGATTCCGGCGCGCAATACTTTGACGGCACTACCGACATCACCCGTACTGTAGCTGTAGGTCCGCTTACTGAGCAAATGAAAAAAGATTATACAATGGTTTTAAAGGGACATATCAGCCTTGCCACTGCCATTTATCCGCAAGGAACACGTGGCAGCCAGCTGGACATCCTTGCACGGAAATCCATGTGGGACAACGGTATAAATTATTTGCACGGAACAGGGCATGGCATCGGGCATTTCCTCAATGTACATGAAGGCCCGCAAAGCATCCGTATGAATGAGAATCCTACTACACTTCAGATCGGCATGGTTACATCCAATGAACCGGGGCTATACAGAGCCGGGAAATATGGTATCCGCACAGAAAACCTTATACTTACGCAGCATGAGACAACTACTGAGTTCGGTGATTTCTATTCGTTCAAAACTCTTACTCTTTGTCCGATAGACACAACACCGATAGTGAAAGAAATGCTGACTAAAGAAGAAATTATATGGTTCAACGAATACCACAAATTTGTATATGATCGCCTCTCCCCTCTGTTAACTGAGGAAGAAAAAGGCTGGTTAAAAGAAAAAACGGATGAAATATAGTATACTAATTCTTATAAGCCTCCTCTTTGTATTTAAAGCGGAGGCTCAAAACAACACAGACAAAGACGAAGCAAGTTTTCACCTTGACGCAGACATTCCATCTCAAAAAAATAATATGCTGTACCTGGGCTACTATTGGAAAGGTACCACCTACGCACGTGATTCGGTACAACTCTCCGGCGAAGGAAAAGTCAGAATCAGCATTCCGGAAGGATTAACTCCGGGACAATATTTCATTTTCATCAAGCCTGACTTTCGTATAGATCTCCTTATCGATAAAGGCGAAGATGACATTCATTTATATATAAACGAGGATAATTTTGCAAAAAGCACTGTAACAGGCAGTAACAATACAAAACTATTGTGGGCATATCTGGATAACATTCAAAAAAGGGATATAGAACGAAGTAAATTGGAAAAACAACTTGAAGACTCATCCATTACCACTCAAAAAAGAAAGAATCTGGGTGAGGAAATTCAAAAACTAGATGAAAATACTCAGGCTTATATACAGAAGACAATAGAAGATAATAAAGATAACTGGTTCGGAGTTTTCCTGAAAGGGATGGAGTCTGTTACATTACCTTATAAACAGCCAAAAGACGGGAAAGAATTCCAAGAAAATAGAGAGTATGGCAAACGGCATTTCTTTGATAATATAGACCTCTCCGATCCCCGCCTATGGTCGACCAACTATATGAACAGCTACATAGATACTTATCTGCAACATTGGGTAGATCAGGTACCCGATTCGGTAGCCAGTGCTGCGAGCAGGCTTGTAGCCAAAACAAAAGGAAATGAATTTTGTTTTAAAGAGATGCTGTCGAAACTAACAAACGAATCACTAAAGAGCCTGAGAATGGGTGATGAAAATATCTGGGCACGTCTGGCTGAAGATTATATTTTCGACAAAGATATAGCATGGATCGATAGCACCCAGAATTCGGAATTACGGAGACAATACGAGTTGATTAAAAACAACCGTATCGGGATGAAAGCTCATAATCTGACCTTGCAAACCCTTGAAGGCGATACTATCAATACAAACGATATTGATACGGAATATTTGCTCTTATATTTTTATAGTCCAAGTTGTGGGCATTGCCAAACGGCCACACCCGAGCTTCACGACAAACTGTATGCAAAGTATAAAGATAGAGGGCTTAAGGTAGTAACGATCAATTTGAGCAACGAGAAACAAGAGTGGGAAAGATTTGTAAAAAGCAAAAACATAGGCGATTGGATAAATTGCGCCGATCCTGAATATAAATCCCAATATTGGATGTATTATGATACATCAGGTATTCCTGCTATCTTCGTTCTGAATAAAAACAAAACAATTATAGCAAAAAAAGTAGACGAACAAAACTTGGAAAAACTTTTCGATTATTATATAAATAACAATGGCATTAATTAAAGAAGTTAGAGGGTTCACTCCCGAAATAGGAAAAAATACATATCTGGCCGAGAATGCAACAATCATCGGCGATGTAGTTATAGGAAATGATTGCAGTATTTGGTTTAGCACCGTACTGCGTGGAGATGTAAATTCCATCCGTATAGGAGACCGTGTAAATATCCAGGATGGCAGTGTACTGCATACATTATACCAAAAGTCGGTAGTAGAGATTGGCGATGATGTTTCTGTAGGACACAATGTAGTCATACATGGGGCTAAAATAGAAAATGGGGCATTAATTGGTATGGGAGCCATCGTTCTCGACCATGCTGTTATCGGCGAGGGAGCCATTATAGCGGCAGGCTCTGTTGTACTTAGCGGTACACAGGTAGAACCGGGTAGTATTTATGCCGGCGTACCTGCCAAATTTGTAAAAAAAGTAGATCCCGAGCAAGCTAAGGAGATGAATCAGAAGATTGCAAAGAATTACCTGATGTATTCGGGCTGGTTCAAAGAAGAAGAGTAACTTGGAAAGAATATCGGTAAGGGAAATAAAAAAAGAGGAGCTCTTTGTTCTCGAAAGTATGCTGTATGAAGCAATTTATCAGGACGAAGGCTCCGCGCCTCTACCATACGATATAATCAAGAGTCCGGAAATAGACGCTTATATACACGATTTTGGTAAACTGAAAGATGATTACTGTCTGGTAGCAATACTCAACGACAAGATAATAGGTGCAGTATGGATACGCATTCTGGCAGGAGAAGTAAAAGGCTTTGGAAATATAGATAACGAAACTCCTGAATTTGCAATCTCATTACTCAAAGAATACCGGAATCAGGGCTACGGCACATTATTAATGTCAAGGATGATAGAACACCTCCGCAAAGAAGGCTATAAACAAACATCCCTGAGTGTAGATAAGAATAATTATGCTGTGAGAATGTATCAGAAACTGGGATTTGGAATTATACAGGACAGGGAACATGATTATTTGATGGTATTGGATATCAAGAAAAAACACCAAATAATAAGTCCTGCCAAATACAATAAACAGTTGGGCATATTAATGATTGTATTCAATTCCGGTTGGCTGTATCTTGCTGTAAGCAGATTATACTCCCAACACTTCGGTGGAATACTATACTTCTTCATGTATCCCGATTGGTTTCTTGTCCTTGAAAGTATTTGTAGTATAATTGGTATTTTATTAGGAGTAGCTATTATATACAAAAGACTGAAATTCAGACATGGGTTACTGATAAATGCAACAATATTCTCCATTTGTATGTTTATTGGAATATATATTACATTGTAAAAAGCGCCATTATGAAAAAAGATGTTCTGAAAAAAATAATCGCTAAGCCCGGAGAAAAACATAAAGTCTCCGATTACCAAACAGGCTACACTGCCGGATTAAATAAAGACGAAGCAGAAAGACTACTGACTGAAAACACGGAAAAACTGGCAAAGCTCCAGGATAAACTCTATGCTCAGGATCGCTATTCCGTCCTTGTTATTTTTCAGGCAATGGATGCCGCCGGAAAAGACGGTACGGTAAAACACGTCATGTCGGGTATTAATCCGCAGGGATGCCAGGTATATTCTTTCAAACAACCATCGGCCGAAGAACTCGACCACGATTATCTGTGGAGAATATATAAATGTTTGCCTGAGCGTGGAAGGATAGGTATATTCAATCGTTCACACTATGAAGACGTCTTGGTTGCCAAAGTGCACCCCTCGATAGTACTGAACGGGAAACTACCTAAAATCAACAAAATAGAAGATATTGACGATAAGTTCTGGAAAAAGCGTTACAGGCAAATCAATGACCTTGAACGCCACCTGACCGAAAACGGAACCATAATACTAAAATTCTTCCTCAACGTATCACACGAAGAGCAAGAAAAGCGTTTTCTGGCAAGGCTTGACGATGAATCAAAAAACTGGAAGTTCTCTGCATCGGATCTCAAAGAACGCGAACACTGGGACGATTATATGAAAGCATATTCCGATATGCTTACCCATACATCTACCGAAGATGCCCCATGGTATGTAATCCCGGCCGATAACAAATGGTTTATGCGATATGCGGTAGGAGAAATTATCTGTGACAGGATCAACGATCTCAAATTACATTATCCTGTATTAACAGAGACTGCTAAACAAGAATTAGAAGCTGCAAAAAGAATTCTGGCACCCCAAAGCACTGACGTGGAAAAGTCCAAAACTTCGCCGAGAACCCCAAAGACTGCGAAAATAAAAACAATAAAAGATAAGCAAGCCGCCAAATCTGACAGAAAAATAAGAAAGTCGTAAAGGAACAGAATATAGAATTCAGAAAATAAGAAAAACGCATTAAAGACCATCTTTAATGCGTTTTTATATTATAAAATCATGGGTGTATAATCACAGCCATTTCTTCTTCTTGAAATAAATCAGAATAACAGCCACAGCGAATATCATCAGCCCGATTGAGAATGCATACCCGAATTCCCAGCTCAGTTCCGGCATATCGCCAAAGTTCATCCCGTATATACTGGCAATAAGCGTAGGCGGCATAAATATAACGGAAATCACGGTAAACATCTTAATAATCTTGTTCTGCTCGATGTTAACAAACCCGAGGAAAGTATCCTGTAAATAATCCAGACGGTCGAAACTGAAACGAATATGTTCGAGCAGGGAATTTATATCTTTAATAAGAATGGTAATCCTGCCATGCAGTTCCTTTGGCATCAGTTCACTTTTCAACATACTGGATACAGCACGCTGTTTGTCTATAATATTCTCACGCAGCATCATTGTCTTTTCCTGAAGGTTCTTAATCTCCATCAAAAGCTCTTCATCGGCTTCCTGAATACTGATACTATTACTGAGGGTTGTAATCTCCTGTGTCATATCCTCCACCATATCCGCATCTATCTCTACCCGTGTCTCCAGAATAGCGACAAATACGTGATAACCTGTCGGATAAGTTTTCGGATTGGCCGATATTTTCTTTATTGTTTCGTGGAAAGAAGTCAGGTCTTCGCCACGTACCGTTATCAGTATATTATTTTTTAGGATAAACGAAACAGGCTCCCGTTCAAAATTGCTCAACAGGAAGTTAGAATTGACTACCAAGGAGTCTGCTGTCTCCATATAACGGGACGACATCTCAATTTCGACCATTTCTTCCTCTTCCTGTATATAGATTTTCAGGTAGTCTTCCAGTTCGTTCTCTATTTCTTCATCTACATTGTTCAGGTCGATCCAAAGGAAGTTTTTAATGGGTGTAGTCTTCAGGAATTCAATGCTACGGCTCATTCTTATAGCATTGTCTTTATGGTAAAATAATTTTACTTCCGACATGAGCGCTTTCTTTTAAAGGGTGTGTACTCTATTTCCTCTCGTCTTGTCTCCCGGGCAGAAAAGCGGCAACAATATTTGTCAGCTTTTCGAAATCTGCAACCGAGAGCCTTTCGGGTCGCTCATTGAAAATCGGATCTGTATAAGCATCACAATCTTTTCCGAGCAATGGCTTCATTGAGTTCCTCAATGTTTTACGACGTTGATTAAATCCTGTTTTCACAACTGTTTTGAATAATTTTTCATCACAGTCCAAACTCTGGCGTTTATTCCTGACAAGTTTTACCACCGCCGACTTCACCTTCGGAGGAGGGTCGAACACCTTCTCACTGACCGTGAAAAGATATTCAATATCGTACCATGCCTGAAGCAGTACACTTAATATACCGTATGTCTTCCCGCCGGGTTTGGCGGCAATACGTTCGGCGACTTCTTTCTGAAGCATTCCCGAACAACATGGTATATGGTTTTTATAATCGAGTACTTTAAAAAATATCTGGGAAGAAATGTTATATGGATAGTTACCAATTACACAAAACTGGTTATCGTATATTTTTAACAAGTCCAGTTTAAGAAAATCATCTTCAATAATATGTCCTCGTAAGGCCGGATAGTGCTCGTTAAGGTATGGGACCGAATCGCGATCCAGTTCCACTACAGTAAGCTCCCTTTTCTTTTCTATCAGAAATTGGGTAAGCACTCCCATTCCCGGACCCACTTCGATAACAGGCACATCAGGAAAATCGTCCAATGTATCTGCAATACGACGGGCGATATCCAAATCCTTCAAAAAGTGCTGTCCTAAGAATTTCTTTGCTTTAACTACTGCCATGCTTAACAATTATGATTATCTTTGCAGGCGCAAAGGTAGTGTTTTATTACTAAAAATTTGCTTATAAGTAAAAGAAGGTGTCTTATGCAACATTATTTTAATTATAACTTACTATTGTTGTTTTAGATATGAAAGTAATAGATAGGTCTGCGACCTTATTTCTACTATTGTATAAAGATAATACAATTTTACAATACGAATGGAAGAATCGACAGAAGTAACGACCCCTAAGAAAAAATCATTACTCAATACTTTCGTAAAGATAGTACTGCCTTTACTGCTGGGCATTGCCATCGTTTATTACCTTATCAGTAAAATAAACCCTGCCGAATTGTGGATTGTCCTCAAAAATGCAAATTGGCTAATTCTTCTGTCCTCTCTTATATTTGGTTTATCAGGTAATATAATAAGAGGCTACCGCTGGGAATTATTTATTCAGCCACTTGGATATACACCCAAATTATCAACCCTTATATACGCTATTCTCGGAGGATATGCCGTAAACTTCGCTATACCCAGAGCCGGGGAAATCTGGAAATGCGGTATGGTGGCTAAAGAAGAAAAGATTCCGTTCACTAAGCTATTCGGAACCATGATACTCGACCGTATATTCGATATGATAACAGTTATTGTCATTTGCCTTGCTGCATTCCTGATAAACATGCAGTTTTTTATCACTCAACTGGAACAAAGCAAATCGACTCTCGACATCATTCTGATGATTATAAAATCGCCTGTTCTATATATAGCACTTGTTGCGGCGGTTATAACAACATATATAGTATTCAAGTTCTTCAAAGAAAATATAATTGTTAAGAAGGTTAAAAGTTTCCTTTCCAACATGGCCAATGATATGAAAACGATCTGGCAGATGAAGACCAAAGGACGTCTACTGATATGCTCTATTGCCATCTGGACCTCTTATTTCTTCTACTTTTATATTACGTTTTACGCCTTTGACTTTACTGCAAGCCTGGGTGTCACAGCCGGACTGATAACATTCGCTTTGAGCAGCCTCAGCATGATCATACCGTCTAATGGAGGATTGGGTCCATGGCAGATAGCGGTTGTTGCAGGCCTGATGCTATATGGAGTCAGCGAATTAAATGCCACCGCCTTCGCCACCGGCGTATTTGCCCTGCAATCCATTATATGGGTAATCCTATGCGGATTATTCGGAATAGCCGCTTTGGCTCTGAAGAAACAGAAATGACCACTAAAACCTTAATACATCTACGAATATGAAAATATCAGAGTACATAGAAAGATTGAAACTAATACAAAAACTGGTACAAGAAGAAAAGACCGGGAGTCCCGACGAATTGGCTAATAGATTAGGTGTTAGCAGAGGCACGTTATACAGCCTGATCGACGAGTTGCAATCCCATAATGTATCAATCAGTTATTCAAGAAAGAAACAAAGCGTACCTGTACAAGCAAAAAATACTGTTAACAGGAAAAATATCTTTGTTTTCAGCATTCATTATTTTGATTATCAATTTTTTAATTTTTGACCATTATTATAAACAAACACAGGAGGAACAACCGCAGGTTGCCAAACAGGAAGAGTTAATCAACAAAGTAAAACTGTTAAACGAAGCTCTTTCAGCCAAAAGCAAATTTCTCCAGCAAAGCGGTTTACTCACTCCCAATAAAATCTCGTTTTATGCAGATCGAATTGCAAGTACCGTACCGGATGGCATTATACTGACAGACTGGCAGTTTAATCCGTTGGCAGACCCGAATAAAAAGGAAACATTTACTTTTAACAACGGCGTCATCGTTATTTCCGGAATCAGCAATCAAAGCGCCGAATTCAACGATTGGATAAAAGAGTTGAAAAACGGCGAAGGCATCGAAAGCGTTTCCATACTTGGCTACGACCACGATCTAAAGGCAAACACCGCATTATTTACCATTACGTTAACGGTTCAATAAAATGTTAGAAAAGTTAAGTTACAAACATAAATATTACTTGCTATTGGCAGCATTGGCATTGCTGGTTGTAGTCATTTATGTGTTTGCCGTCAAAAAAACAGTAACAGTTATTGCCGAACATAACGATTTGTCCCAAAAGATAGAGTTGGCAGCCAGCGCACCACAGCAAATAGTTGCTATTGAATCGCAGCTAAAGCAAATGGAACAGTTGGTAGTCAACGAAAATCCGCTGGATTTTGAGCAAATGCTGTTGGAGCAGGTCTCCGGA
>QMCD01002004.1_pt1 | contig 11739 bp, 5 predicted proteins | sample 1821841 | NCBI WGS metagenome assembly QMCD01 (sample SAMN01991225, study PRJNA193472) | Termite gut metagenome, whole genome shotgun sequencing project. | isolation source: worker | host: Macrotermes natalensis | reverse complement strand
GTTGTCCGTCCCGTCGAAAAGGAACGGCACGAGGCCCAGCACCGTCGACACGATGGTGAGCAGCGTAGGGATGATCTTGCGGTTGTAGGCCCTAACGTAGACCGTCGCCCGATCCACTCCCGGCCGCGAGCGGGTGATGATGTTATACTCGTTGACGATGTAGATGCCCGCGTTGACCACAATGCCGCACATCATCACCATCGCCGCAAATCCCCCCTGGTCGAATGTGAACTTGCCTATGGCAAAGGTCAGGAACAGTCCTATAAACCCGACCGGAATAAGCAACAGAATCACAAAAGGCTTCCGCAACGACTCGAATATTATGGCGCACAGCGAGTAAATTATTACAATCACGAGCAGCAGCAGTCCGGCCATGCGCCAATTATCTTCCGCGGTCGACCACCCGCCCCGATTTGTCCTCTCGGCCTTATAGCCAATGGGCAGAACCTGTTCGTTCATCATCTTAACGCTGGTATCCAACGTGCGGTTGGCCAATTCGTATGCACCGACATAATCGAACCCCACGGCCAATCCGTATTCCTGATTTTCGCGCACGATGTTGTTGCCCGAGCGCGTCATCTCTATCGTTCCGACGTCGCTCAGGCGCGTGCGGACGGAATCTATGGCAATCATGTCGTTCCCTATGTGCCACACGTCGAAAGCGTCCTTCTCGGAGGAGGCGAGCACGACCCGGGTCGACTCGTTGCCGTCGAAAACACTCCCTATGTAGCCTTCGTAGAGTTGCTCACGAAGAAATCCGTAGTATTGTCCCAAATTCAGTCCCGAGCGCGCGATTTTTTCGCGATCGTAGGCGATATAAAATTCGTTTTCCGGTAACTCCCAGCGCTCGCTGGAATAGATGGCAGGCGACTCGACACGTCCCTTACCCGTGAGCGAATCGACCAACAGTTGGGCATAGCGGTAGAGCATGTCGTAGTTATAGCCTTTCAGCCGTATGCCATGCTGCCTGTAACCGCCTATGTTCCCTCCTATAAAGTTCGAGTAATTTTGCTCCTGGGGATTCACGCCTGTAATACGCCAGTTGGCGCCGCCGTAGCTGCTCGCCTGCCGAACGAGTTCATCGAACAGCGTCGTCGGAAACATCGTATTCTCGAACTCCTTCTTAAAACTGATGTTTATAGTGCCGTTGTTGAAGGAGTTTACTCTCGTTTGGTACATGTCTATCTCGTCGTGCTGGCTCAAATAGTTCTCCATGGCCCTCATCACCTCGTTGAGCTGATGTACCGAGCATCCTTCCGGCATACCGGCGCTGATGTAGATATATTTGCGCGGCTCGGGAGTGCGGAAGAAACTCTCGGGACGGTAACCTTTGCTGAAGTATCGGAACGAACCGCCCAACGCCGTCTCGAATATTTCCTTGTTGTTTTGGTACCAGGTGCTGCCTATCGTTTTGTTGTAGAGTTTTATGAATGTTTTTTCTTGCTCCTCGCGATTATTCTTGTCGCCTACCTCTGCGGGAAGCAGGTGCACGGGAATACCGAAACCGAAAATAAGGAACAGGATAAAAATCCATCTGTGTGTGCGACTCCAAAGGATAAAGCGTTCGTAACGGTGTGAAAAGCGCACCAAACGCCTTCGTCCCCGAGTGCGTGTTCTCACCACCCCTTTGCGTTTTATCGGAATCTTTTCCAACAGCGACGGGATGAAAAAGAATGCGATCACGACCGATATCATAAGATTGATAACTATGACCCACACGAAATCTATCAGATTTCGCTTCTGTTCGTCGGGCAGGAAAAATATCACCAGCAGAGCGGCGATAGTGGTAAGCAGCGCTCCGAGAATCGAGGTGAAGACCTTTCTGTCGCGGTAGTAGCTGTAATGGTCTATCATCACTATCGAGGTATCGATGATGATGCCGAGCGAGACGGTTATTCCCGCCATCGAATACAACTCGATTTGAACTCCCAGCAGGTAATAAAATATGACCGCCACCAGCAGGTTGACCACTATCGACAGCGCTATAAGAGCCAAATAGCGCATGGAACGACTTACCAGCCACACAAAACAGAGCAATATCAACAGCGAGAGAATCGAGCGAAACATAATCGTGTTGATTTCATCCTGCAACACCACCGACGAGTCGGAGGTAAGGTTGAGGGTGTAGTTTGCCGGCAATATCGATTCGAGAGAAGCAAGGGTTTGGCGAATTTGACTCGCTACTTCTATCGTGTTTATACCTTCGTTCGCCTCGAAGCTCATGTAGACGGTATTGAGGCCGTTTATGCGGAAGTAGGAGTTCGGCAGGCTCTCGCGGTACTTTACCGTGGCTATGTCGCGCAGATGATAAATCCTGTCGCCTGTCTTTTTGATCGGAATATTTTCAAGGTCCGTTCCGCCTTCTCCCCGCAGATGCACCGTGTGAACTTCGCTCCCTTCCGTGAAATTGCCGACTATCGACTCTCTGAAACGCGACGAAAAGGCGTTTTGGATATCCTGCGTCGATATGCCGGCATACCGGATGAGATTGGCGTCGAACGTTATAATCCACTCGAACGGGGTTCCGCCGCTCAAATAGACCCCTTCGACCCCTTCTATGCGCGAAAGCGTGGGAACGAGGTTGTCTTCGGCCCACTTGACTATCAGATACGGAGGCAGGTCGGCGTTAATAGTATAGGTCATTATGTTTTGGGAGGTGCTTCCCGCCAGCGACATGTTGATATAGGGATAGCTCACTCCGTCGGGCAGTTTGTCGTATATCTGCCTCATTTGAGTGGCTACCTCGAAGCGTGCCGCATCCATGCGTGTTCCCTTCTTGAACCCGAGCCAAACGCTTCCACCGCCCCTCCACGAGGTAGCAGAGGTGTAAACCACCCCGTCTATCGAAGTGAGTACCCCTTCGAGTTTGGAGGTCACTTCGGCTTCGACAACCCTTGCCGACACTCCGGGCCAACCGAACGAAACGCTGAAACCGTCGCGACGCTCGCTGGGAGTGTATTGCACCTTCAACAGCGGAATCATCGCCCCGCCCATTACCATCAGAACTATCATGATGAGAATGACCGAGAAAGCCGATATGCGCCTTACGCCTCTAACCTCGTTTCCTGTATATGACATAATAGGCTATGGGTATGAAGAAGATACTGACCAGCGTACCTATCACCATTCCGCCGATAAGGGCTATGGAGAGCGGGTATTGGAGGTCGCTTCCCATGTCGCCCCTCACAAGGAACGGCGCCACGCCGAGAATCGTGGTAAGGGAGGTCATAAGTATCGGATTGAGCCTTCGCTTGCCGGCATCCATCACGGCGTATATCACGCTGCGTCCCCCCTTGCGTATTTGGTTGATGGTATCTACTTTCAGAATCGAATCGTTTATCACGATGCCGCACATAACCACAAGTCCTATGAGCGACATCAGGTTTATCGACACTCCGAAACAAAGCATAACGGCCAACGCCCCGAAAATGTCGACGAGAATCTCCGACAAAATGATGAACGGCTGTATCAGCGACTCGAACTGCGAGGCAAGGATGAAATAGAGTAGCAGGATTGCGATTATCAAGATGATGGTAAGTTCGCCCGTCATCTCGCGGTTCGTGAAATATGACCCCGAAAAATCGACCTCGAAATTGCCGTCCGAGCGCACCGTCTCGCGTATGGTATCCATAACGGCGGGCACGTCGCGATCGGGAACGTCAAGCCCGAGATGATAATATTCTCCTTCGCGTCCTCCGGTTATGCTTTTCAGGTCGCGGGTGCGCGTCTCGTTCAGCAGTACTCCCAAAGGTATGTCGCCGCCGGATTTACGGATGAAACTCCCCTCTATCATCTCCCGCACGTCCTCCCTGCTGTCGCCTATCACCACGGGGACGGAGTATGTGCCCTGAACGATGGTCATTATATGATTGTCGTTAAGTGCATTTCGCAACGTGGCCTCGATCTCGGCAGGGCTTACGTCGTAGAGAACCATCGCCTCCTCACGCGATACATACTCGACGTATTCCTCCCATTCCGCCGGAGAGACCTCGATTCCCGGCAGGGCGGCTGAAATGCGAGAGAGAATGTCGTTGACTTCCAAAGGTTCGGGCGTTCGACCGCCGGTAGGTCTCAAATGCGCCGCAAGACGGGCTTCACCGCTCGAAAAAATCATGTCGAAGATATTGCCCGAAGTTTTTACGGAATAGACGGCTTGTGGATAGTTCGTGCGAACCCATTCCGCCGACATCTCTTCGATGCGGGCAGCCTCTTTCACTCCCGTCGCCTTTATGTATATCGTCGCCTCCGAAATCGACGTCTCGTCGGTGTGTCCCAACAGGAATTGCTGAACTCCGGCCATTACTGTCGATTGCTTCACAATGTCGCCGAGAGCGGTCACGAGGGCCTCGCTCCGACGGCGGTTTTCATCGACGGTTATACGCTCGTTCCACGAGACACGTACCAAAGAGTCGTCGTGGGAGAGTTCGGGAAGCCTCTCCTTGCGGATGAAGGCAAATATCGCAACTATACCTACCATTGCGAGGATGAAAGTGCTCCACATAATCGCACGGCGGCGGAAGAGCCATTTCAACACCCGCTCGTAAAGATTCGTAATGCGATCCGGCGACAGCCGTTCCAAAAAACGATTCGTGGTGAAGGTATCCTGCTTCCGGTAGAACAGATAATAAAAAACCGGAATGATCAGTACCGACACTAACAACGACGAGAAAAGAGTCAATGTGACGGCCATCGCCTGGTCGAAAAACAGCGCCCCTGCGATGCCGCTCAAAAAGACCAAAGGCACGAACACTGCGCAGGTCGTCATTACAGACGAAAGCATCGGCGCGAATACCTCGCGTGTTCCCACTATCGCCGCGTCGGCAAGTTTACGTCCGCTTTGCCAATGGTATGTGATATTGTCTATGACGATGATGGAGTTGTCGACCATCATCCCGACCCCCATGATAAGCCCTGCCAATGAGATTATGTTGATGGAAATACCCAACACGTAAAAGCCCAGCAGCGACACCACCAAAGCCGTGGGAATGGTGATGACTATCAGCGCCGATGTGCGCATACTCTGCATGAAAAGAAATATCACGATACACGCCAACAGCGCACCTATCCATATATTCTGAATAAGGTTGCCTATCGAATAGTCCAAAAGTTCCGTTTGGTCTCTTGTGACTGTGAATTCCAGGTCGGGATATTCCCAACTGAAAATCCCCGACAGCCACTGCATCGCTCCCTTCAGGTCGGCCATGCGCGCCTCCGAACGTTTAATCACCGCCAGCGTGACGGCATCTTTCCCGTTCGAGACCACGAGTCCGCTGCGTTGGCGCGGCTGCTCCACGACACGGGCCAGTTCCTTCACCTGATAGATGCGTCCGGCAACTTTCAACCAAACATTCTCTATATCCTCGCGGCTCCCCATGCTCTCTTCGAAACGCACGTTGAACTGATACTCGCCGTCGCGGATAGTGAGATTGCCCAGTCGGATGTCGGCGCCGGCCAAAGCATTTTCGAGCGCGCGCTCGTCGATACCGAGACTCGACATTTTGGCCCGGTCGGGAACCACGAGAAGTTCGGGATAGACAAGACCGCTCACGTCGACCATCGCCACCTCGCTCAACTGTTCTATGCGGCGCACTATCACTTGAGACACCAAATTGCTCATTTGGGTGAAACTGTCGCCGGTATGGTCACCCTCTTTAAGGGTTATATCGAGGTAGAAAGCGGGAATATCCGATGCGCGTGCCTTTACGACCTTCGGTCTCTCAAGCCTTTCGGGCAGCGAACCCATTGCGCGGTCTATTTTTTCGTTAACCTCTATGAAAAGGTAGTCGATGTCGCCCTCGTAGTCGAAGTTGAGCGAAATAATCCCGCTGCCGTTCTTCGATTCGGTACGGATGGTCTCGAGATGCGAAACCTGGGTCAACTCTCCGCGCAGGCGCGTCACTATCGACTGGTTGATTTCCCTCGCCGACATGTCGGGCGCCGAGACCTGTACGGTTATCTGCGGAATGTCGACGTCGGGCGCCAGCGAGACGGGCAGCATTTTCATTGCCGCAAGTCCCACCACCATCACGGCGATAAGCACCATCACGACCGCAATGGGCCTGTGTATCAATCCGCGAAACATTATTTGCTTTCGTTTTCGGCTATCACGACCTGGGTGCCGTCGCCGAGATTAAGATTGCCCGAAGTTATAACCATATCGCCCACGTTAAGATCTGCGCCCCTGTCCGTGTTGGGAGCCACCACATACTCGGTGCTGTTGGCCGCCGTGGTGTGTACATAAGTCCAAAGCGCTTTACCGTCGACGTATCGGAACAGCACCTGGAGACCGTCGCGCTGGACGACCGCACTCTTCGGAACCACCAACTGGCGCGGAACTATCCTTTCGGCAAGGATGCGTACGTTCATTCCGTCCATCATTTCGCCGTTGCCCGCTATTCGGGCCGACACCTGAATCTGTCCGTTTGCATCGACCGTCGGATTTATAGCGGTGATGCGCCCCGTGACAACACTTTCAGGGTCGTTAAACGAATAGACCTTTACGGGCTGACCCGTTTCAAGAAAGCCTATCTCGGTTTCGAGTACCGAAAAACGTACATTGAACGTGGCATCATCTATAATCGTGCAAAACTCGCCGCCGGCCTGCTCCCACGCCTTTCCCTTGACGTTGGCCACCTTGCCGGCAAATGGCGCCCTCAGGGTGGAGCGCCCGTGCGCGAGGCGAGCCGACTCCAGCGAGTGTTTGGCGTCGAGATATCCCGAGCGAATATAGATTATCCGCATCTTTTCGTCCTCGATAGAAGCTGTATCTACTCCGGGAAGGTAATCGAATTGCAGGAGATTGTCGGCCAAATCGAGTTGGGCTTTGTCGAACGCCAGCCGCGCCCTTTCCAAAGTAAGCACGGCATCCTCCATAGCAAGTGTTGCCAAAGTGGCTCCCTGCGCCACCCGCTGCCCGTTCGCCACGTCGACCGATGCGATTCGTCCCGATGTTTGGAACGAAATAACCGCGCGCATGTTGGCTTCCAGTTTGCCGTTGGAGATTACCTGTTTGTGGAAATCACGCTCGACCAGGGGCATCACCTCCACCGGATTGGTTTCGGCGGCGAAAATTTGGCGCGCAAGGTTGGTGTCTTCCCTCTCCTGCGTCTTTTCCTTACATCCCGCGGCGACGCACGCAAGCGCCAACGCCGCCATCCAAATAATAGGCTTCATCATATCGTATTGCTATTCTATTAGTTTGTCGAATTTCGCATCGTCGAACGCCTCGCCGATATCCGTGTGAGAAATATAGTCGTAAAGCGAGAGCTTGCGCAGGTTGAAATAGTAGTTCCAGTATGTGTTCAGGCTCGAAATATATGCTCTCTGCGCGGAGTCCTTGTCGGTTCGCGCCTGATTGAGTTCGGTCACGGAGATGGCTCCCCGCTCGAAATTTACGACCGACAGGTCGTATCGTTCATCGGCTATGTTTTTGGAGCGCATCGACGCATCGCACTGCGCTCGCTGAGCGTTGAACTGCATCACCCGCACCAAAATATCCTGCTCGTAATCTATACGCGCCTGCTCGAGACGGTAGCGGGTGGTCTCGGCCTGCGATTCCGCCATTTTGACCCTTCCGCGACCCATACCCCAGTCGAGAATCGGAATACCGACCGAAAAACCCGCCACCTGCTGGTCTCGAAGATGCGAATACGATTGCGGCAGGCTTGGGCCGCTTTGCGACAATCCGAAGCGTGCGTTGAACGAGACATCTATGCCGCGGTTCCCTTTAGCTTGAGCTATGGACTGCTCCGCCCGCAGAAGTTCGATTTTTTGATTGATTTCGAACGACGAATTTTTCATGGCGGTGGCCAGGACCATTTGGTAATCCAGCGTTATGTTCGGCAAGGCGTAGTCTACATCGAGAGCCACGTCGGTATCTTCTCTCATACCTATATATGAGGTAAGCCGGTTCTTTTGAGTTATATATGCTATCTGTGAAGTGGTGATGGCAATGGAGTCGGTCAGCACCCTGAGCTGCATCTGCAATACCTGGTCGCGGGGCAGGGCGCCTATCTCATAGCGATCCTGGGCTATGCGATGGAGGCGCTTGGAGTTTTCGTAATTATCGCGGTCTATGTCCCGGTTGAGTTCGGCCAGCGCAAGAGACCAAAAGTAGCCTGCCGCCGTTATCGTTACGCTCTCCATGTTCTCGATATACTCGAGCCTCGCAGCCTCAATATTGTGGGGGGCGATTTTCTTGTCCCACTTCATGGAGTTGTAGCTGAACAGGGGCTGTGTATACTCCAGCGTTATGGGTTGGCTGTACCACGTCAGATTGTCGGGGTTGAACTGATCGAAACGTTGAATACTCGAACGAATCGACACAGTACCGCCCGTTGCCGATATGTTTTGGCGTAGATAGAGTGACAGGTCGTTACTCAGAGTGAAAACAGGGCGGTAGCTGAATTCGCCTGTCTCGTAATTCTGTACCGGTTGTATGGAACGGTTGATATTCGCAATCCCTGCCTGTAGATTGAGCGAAGGCAGACGGCCTGCCTTGTAGGAGCGGTAGCTCCAATATTCCGATGCATAGATGTTTGTGTTGATCATGCTCGAAATCGACCGCTCTTGCGCCAAAGCTATCGTTTGGTTCATCGTCAGACGTCGCGACGGTATTTGGGTTGCGGTCAATCCATGCTCCGCTGTTTGCGCTCCGGCATGGAATATGCCCGTAACAAAAAAACAGGCCGTAGAGAACATTAGGGTAAGCAACCGTACGGGCAATTTTCCTGCGTTCATAATAGATATCGTATATTTTTTAGGAGTGTCAATTCGCAAATGTACAGATTATTTTTCGGTTATTTGTGAGCACAGTTAAATTTTTAACCGAAAATTATTTGAAAGTTGCCTTTTTCTGTTCGGCCCGATTTTTAGAATCTGTTCGGAAGTTCCCGCTCTCGCTCTTTTTTACCCCGTTTTTCACGCGCTCCATGCCACATAGGAGCCGCTATGCAGCTTGTCGCGCGCAAAAAACGGAACAAAAATTACTATAAAACAGCGGCGGTTGAAAAATCCAAACAACTTCTTATTTTTTGAGGCGCGCCAACAGGATGACGTTGTTGTCCTCCTCTTCGATGCTGTTGTTGAGTTCGGTGATGCGGCGGCGCACGGCATCGTCCTTTACATTTCCCGAGGCGAGGATACCTTCGAGGTTTTGTTTGAGATATATCGCCGCCCAGTTGCCGATGTAGTAGCCCTGTGAGAAGTTGTATCCGGCTGCAAGACCGCCCAATTCGTCCACTTCTAAATTATATGTCGCTCCTCGCAGTGTCTTTTTGTCGACTATGAAATGGACGGGAGGAAGCCCCTGCGAGGAAGTTTCGGAGACCTGCTCCATTCCCGGAGTGTAGTTTCCGATAAAGTGGCGCGGCAACTCCGTGTATGAGTAAAACGGCGGTTTTTTCGACTGGATGTTACGGACGGTGAAGACGGGCGTTGCACGGCCCGTCTTAGGGTCGAAGTCAGCCAAAGCGTCGTTGTCGGTATTGCCGTACATTATCAAGAACGGATCGAACCCGCCCGTGTTCTTCCCTGCGGCAATCTCGCTACTGAAATCCATCCGCCTTCCGACCGGCGCGGCCACCTCGTTGAGCACCCGACCGGTGCGGTCCTGTGTCCACACCCACGACGGGCTTGCTCCGAATGCCGGAACGATTGCAAAGCTGAAAGTGCCGTCGGCATTGACGTTGAATACCCCTTTGGGTGCATTGTAGGCCAATTTAATCGGCTCCTTGTGGGTACCGTCGATGCCGAAGGCCAGCAATTCGGTGGCTTGCCACGGCAGGATGTAGATCGTCTGTGACTTTTCGTCTATCGCTGCCGAGTAGATATTGCCGTACTCGCCAGGGCCACGCCCTTCGTGACCGATGTCGCGCAGATATTTCCCCTTACGGTCGAACAGTTTAAACGAACGGGGATTGCCGGTGGCGATACCGATGTAGTTGTCCGAAAGGAACACTTTCCCGTTACTGAACAGAGCCTCTCTGCGCGTTTCGAGGTACACGATCTCAAGTTTTTCGGCCAACTCGCTCAACGGTATGGTGACGTTGTTGCGAATGGCGTTGATGTCGACCGACACCACCTCCGCTTTGTCGATTTTAACCTTCTCGGCGACGGGTCGTCCGGTAAGTAGCGGGGTTTGGGCAAATGCCACCAGCGCGACGCCGGTGAGTGGAATGAGCAGCAACGCCTTGAGCGCCGCGACTCGCGATGTTTTTCTTTTCATAGTTCTGATTCGTTTGCGAAGATCGTTCGTGCGGAAGTAGTTTGCCACCGGTGACAAGCCGCTTGCACAAGCAATCTTCGAGATTAATAGATATTGGTATGTTTTTGCATCGATGCCGCTTTCAATAACGCCGCTGTCGGCGGCAACCTCGTGAACCAGCACGAGTTCGTGGCGCAACAGCCACACGAACGGATTGAACCATAATAGTGCTGCCGCGATATTTACCGCCGCCAAATCGAACCCATGGCGCTCGCGCACATGCACCGTCTCGTGACGCACAATCATCTCGGCGCCCATGCTGCGCCAGTCGCTGCGGGATAGAACAATCCGGCCCCCGAAACTGAAAGGTGCGATGTCGTCGTCTACGAGCAGCACCTCGATTCCTTCGTCGGTGCGGAAACGGCTCGTGGCTCTCCGCATAACACGCCGCACCCTCACAACGCCCGCAAACCGCCGGGCCAATATGACTACGATACCCGCCAGCCAAACGATTCCGGTAACGGTTACGATGTCAGGCACAAGATTGCGCAGTGTCGCGGTCGACAGCGCCTGTCCCGCCTCTGCACTTGCGACGGGATTGTCGGCGTCGGAATCCGGTCCCTCCGTCACGAGACGGTCAAGGGCCATTTCCATGTCCGGCATCCTGTCGACGCCCATGCCTACCATCACAGGACTCCGATAAATGGTGATGTGGCAAACCGGCAAAGCGAAACTCGCCACCATCAATCCCAACAACACCCACCGCCTAAGGCGATGAAGGGCGTCGCGCGCGAAAATAGCTTTGTAAACAAGATATGAGCAGGTTGCAAGCGCTCCGGCTTGAGCCGCATATATTACTATCTCTTTCATGGCTGTTCGATTTCGGCTATCAGTTGTTTGAGTTCTTCGACGTCGATTTTTTCGTCGCGCACCAATGTCGACACCACCCCCATATAGGAGCCTTCGAAATAGCGCGCCACCACACCCGATATTTTGCCGGAGCGAAACTCGTCGGCAGAAACAGCAGGGTAGTATTGATAGGTGCCGCCGAATTGGCGGTGACCCACAAGTCCTCGATCCTCCAAAGTTCGGACCACCGTCGACACGGTGTTGAAGTGGGGCTGCGGGGCGGGATAGCTCTCTACCATCTGTCGAACGAACAGCGGGCCTCGCTCCCACAACATTATCATTATCTCCTCCTCTTTTGCGGTCAATTTGTACATGGTCTTTATCAAGTGTTTTGTTTTCGCCACAAAGTTAAACTATATTTTTTAGTTATGCAACTAAAAAATATAGTTTGTTAAGCAGGAGATTAAGAGCTTGCTATTTTTTCGAGAATTTGGAATTTTAATTTTTATATTTAACTTTGCAGTTAAATAACACGATTAAACAATGAATATACAAGAAGCGAACATGGAGGAACGCATTCTGAAAGCGGCTGAAGAGTTGTTTTTACAACAAGGCTTTGCCAAAACCACCACGGGGCAAATCGCAAAGTCGGCGGGTTGCAACCAGGCGCTCGTCCACTATTATTA
>QMCD01004520.1_pt1 | contig 11745 bp, 11 predicted proteins | sample 1821841 | NCBI WGS metagenome assembly QMCD01 (sample SAMN01991225, study PRJNA193472) | Termite gut metagenome, whole genome shotgun sequencing project. | isolation source: worker | host: Macrotermes natalensis | reverse complement strand
TCCCCTCTCCCAATGGGAGAGGGTTAGGGTGAGGGGGGGTGTTTTGACGGAAAATCCTTTCTGCGAGTGAACGGGGCTAATGAATCCCATGGAGATAAAAACAATTGAAGACTCGGTTGAACAATTGCTTGGAAAATATACGTCTTCTGATGCATTTGTTCAGCGTTTATTAAACACATCTATCGTTATTTTACCGAATAATGAAGGGTATTTTTCGGAACATGCTGAGAGAATATTTCATTACTTTAGTGACAACTTACCAGAGGAAGAAAGTGTAGACGCATGTACAGAAAAAGAGTGCATACCAACACAAATTCTATGGAGTAACGAAATTGTACTCGGTTGTTTTTTGCTCTTATCTGACACAAGTTTTCAAATTTTTCTTAACACCCTTTCTTCCTATCTTTATGACCACTTTAGAGAAAGAAATTTGGATGTTAAATTTTCCGCAATACTGAACGAAAAGACTGGAAAACTCAAGCAAATAGAATACTCCGGTCCCGTGTCTGGAATGGAACAAATAGCAGATATTTTAAGGAATGGAAAATAACGAAATAGAAAATAATCTTGCCTTGTTGCATTCAACCGATTTTCCTTTCGATGATTTCAACAATCGCCTGAAAGAAGAAAAACGCAGCCGCTTGGATTTGACCGAAGAAAAGGGAGCAAATCAAATTTGGGTTTACCAAGCAATTTGTCGCGTGCATCAGTGTTACCGCGAAATGTTTAAATTGTTAAAACAGGGGGTTTTTTATTGCGGCTGGTGTAGCCTTGTTGATGCGTCAGAAACACTGCAAGCGTTGGGTTCGTATTGCGATTGTAAACTCAATCTATACGATTTGAATTATATTTTGGAAAGAATCAGAGATATTCAACTTGTATTTCCCTATGTATGGTTTACCAGTGTCGCTATCAACTCAGATTCCACTCAATGTACTATTTGTAACAGAACCGTATCTTTTAGAAATTCGTGTGGGCATGTGCCGGGTACGATTTATGAAGGTAAAATGTGTGGGAGGCGAATGGTAAATCCGTCACTTGATCATCTTGCTTTTACGAAGACACCAAAAAAACTAAAAATGGTTGCTATCGAAGAGGGACGAGATCATCACAATTACGATGCCGTTCGGGAATTATTCAAACTACTGGAAACACCGTATGAAAATTGGGATTTGAGAAATAACAAACAAGTTTTCGCTAAGAATTCGTCGGCGAAATATGGGAGAAATCAAACCTGCTTCTGTGGTTCAGGAAAGAAATACAAAAAATGCCACTTGAATAACAATGGAAATCAATGTTTTCGGCATGACTTATTCAAGGATGGAGTGTTTGTAAAAGAAATTACTGTATTCAAACACGATAAAGAGTCTTGGCGAGATAGCTCTGGGAAAATAAGCAAGATGATAATAATGACCGTAGATGAAGAATGGGAATAACCTTGATAATTCCTCACCCCTCACCCTAACCCTCTCTCGGAGGGAGAGGGGAATGCCCAATACCCGTTTTTGCAATTCCACCGCTTCCTGACGGGCGCAGCTCTGGGCTGGCGATAGAACTGACGAATTGATCTTTTCTCACGAAGGGACAAATATGTTCAAAAACGAAGGTTAATATATCACGGACAAGGGGTTTTGAAAAAGTTTCCGGTGCTCCTTGGACACACCCTTTCCTCCTTACGGCGCAATAGTCATCATGGCAAAAAATATCTTGGTTCTGACTGGTAGTCCGCGCGGAGATGGAAACAGCAACAAGATCGCCCAGGCCTTCATCCACGGGGCGGAATCGCGGGGGCACAGCGTCACAAGATTTGATGCGGCCTTCAAAAAATTTACGCCCTGCATTGCCTGCGACCGCTGTTGGTCGAACGATGCCCCGTGCGTGTTTTCCGATGCCTTCACAGAACTCTATTCCCTTCTTGCGCAGACCCACGTCTTAGTGATCGTCACGCCAGTTCAGTGGTATTCCATGACGGTCTCGATCAAGCTCGCTCTCGACAAACTCTATGCCTATACCCGCTACGAACGAAGGACGCTGCCTATATCTCAGGCGATGCTCCTCGCCTGTGCCGCCGATGGGCCAGAATCACTCCGTGGTGTCTTGGTCACCTACAGACTCATGCTCGATTATATGGGCTGGGAAGATTTGGGCACGTTGACCGTGCCGCATGTTTGGAATAAAGATGACATTCTGAAGCCCAAGCATCGCCGGTATCTCAAAATTGCTGAAAATATGGGAGCGAGCATTTCAAGTCAGTAAACAATCCGAAGGCTGTAAGTCTGCGGAGTTTTTTTATTCTGCGCAACTTTTACGAAGGAGAATGACCATGACGAAAAAAACAAACACGCTACGTTGGACAATTCTGGTTGGGGCCGCCCTATTTTTTGTCGGCAAATCAACTTCACCGAAGGCAGCCACGTGAGCAAGGGACAATTATTGGCAAAAGTCAACGATGCCCCCCTGCAAGCCCAACTCAAAAAAGCCCAGGCCGCTGAGAACCAAAAAACGGAGAACAGCGCAAAGCCACTCAAGGCAACGGATGTGTCACCGAGGCAAATTGCCACCGCCGTGGTGGGTAAGTACGTCGGCACAGAAGGGGTGGATGACCGAATCGGCATCGAAATTGGCCCGGCCAAAGACGGCACTTATCCGATCTCGATTTATGAAGCTGGCCTGCCCGGCAAGGGATATGATCCGAAGGATGATGACAAATACCTTGGGTCGGCCACGTTGAATTCTGATGTGGATACAGCAACTTTGGTCCCTTCCTCTTGTCCCAATTGGAGTCCAATGTGGCTCGATGTCGTCTTAACGCAGAAATTCGACGGAACCCGCGAAGAACGTGTGGAGTCGGCACTGCGTGAATTGCATGTTTTTGTTCACCTAACAAAAACGCGGGACGGCGTGGACGTGAATCTGACCGCAAAACGGAATCGGGAGTGGGGAGCCATTCGCGCAGCCAAAGACAAGCCCACTAAACCGGTGGACAGGGAGAATGTGCCGTTTGCTGGCCGCTATCTCGGTTGGGAAGGCGATGACCGACTGGGCATGATGTTGTCCTCTCAAGGCGAGTCCGACTCGTTTACCGTTGTGATTTACGAGGGGGGGCTGCCGGGAGCCGGTTATCGGGCTGCCAACGATGATCGCTACGAAGGCACGTTTAATTCCGCAACAGGCGAAATTTTGCTCACCAAAAAATTCGATGAAGGCCGCGAAGAGCGAGTGGAAAAAGCCTTGAAAAAAATCGTGCCCTCGTTCGCAGAGGACATGGAGGGAAATCTGATTATCCGCTTTCCTCGCAACCACGAGTGGAACGCTGTGGAATTGACGAGGGAAAAGTAGGGAAAAACTGAACCATCCCCGCCTCGGCGGGGTGATATGCCGCTTTTTTTCTCCGGGAATTGACACTCTTGTTCTTTGAGCCTATTTTTTACAGGCGATCTCTTGACCTCGAAGCCCAAAATCTTTACGCTTACGCTCCATGTGGTGTCGTGAGCCACGCTCGGGCATCCCAAAAACGATTGTCGTGCGAACTGCGCGTCAGAACGTTTTTTTGCAGAGCGCTTGAAAAAGATTTTGAAATATGTTCGTAAAACATGATTTCTTGAAAGAAAATATATTTTTTTTCATTTTTTTCTGTCCAAGTTGGTAGAATATTCCGATAGTAGCACTATTAGCGAATAAACGAGTTGCGTTTAGACGCACTGGGTCCTTTTTCACAAAGATTTGACAAAACAGATTTCATCCCTCCACCGCGAAGACTCTTTCATTGAAAAGTCCTCATTGACATTCCCCAAATCACTAAGGAAATTGATTATGCGTACTCAAACACGAATCGTGGCAGCATTGGCGATTCTCTCGTTCGCTTTTGTATCGACTGGTTGTCATTATACCGGCATGAACTGGTCAAAAGACTGGTACAAACCGACCTCTTACGCGCTGGGTTTTAAGAAAAGTGCAGACGATGAAGTCCCGGCGTATTATTCCGTTGATGGCCTTGCGGGTACAAAAATGCCGCCACACATGGAGAGTTCGCCGAATGTCCAAGAGCCGATGGGCGGGTATACCAGTGAACGGCAAACGGCGTCAACACAACCGGCTTCACAGTACGATGCCTTGATGCAAGACAGCACGCAGGTCGCACGAATGTCGTCGAACACGATGCCCATGAATGCCGCCCCCGCAAATGCAGTGCAGCCCGCCCCGTATGGAGGTCAGTATGGCAATCAATACAGTGGCCAATACGGAACGCTGCCGATGGATTATCAGCGCACGAATGGTCACACTCCGGCGATTCCGTCCAATCCTCAACCGATGTATAGTCAGCCTGCTGCCAGGGCAAATCCGGGCATGAACACCAGTGCGATGAATACTGGCACAAGCATGTATCCGCCAGCTGACCCGATGATTCAGCAGAATCCGTACGCTCCGGCGAATCATACCCCTGCGAGTGGCACTGCCAATAACATGGTGGCCAGCGCCGCGACAGCGTCCGCCACGCCGGGCGCATACGGAACGCCCACTACCACCCCAACAGCAGCAGTTGCACCCGCTGGCGCGGTCAGTGCAACGCCAGTCAACCAACCGTTTGGTTCCGTGGCTGTCGGTGGTTATAATGTGACAACGTATTAAAAAGGCGGAGAAAACGTATCGATCGTGTCTTATCGCAATGCCTTCTCTTACTTGACCTCGAAAACACGCGTCCTCGAGCTATCCAATCAGTTCGGCGGACGCGTTGCCGTTTGCCCCGAATGGAATGGCCGCGTGATGACGAGCACCTGCGATGGTCTTGACGGCGGCAGTTTCGGCTTGGTCAACGTTGCCCTCATTGATGCCGCGGAAGCCGCAAAAGACAAGACGAGCTTCAATTTTTACGGTGGCGAAGACCAACTGACACTGTCGCCTGAAGGCGGGCCCTTCAATCTCTATTACGCAGCTCTGCCAGAAGACGTTCCCGAACCCTCTTCAGAGCACTTTTCAACCGGTTACACCGTCCCGGTGGGCTGTACCGAAGGGATTTTTACCGTTGATTCGCTGCCGCAAAGCCCTGAAGTGAGAATGCGGCGAAGCGTCCAGATGACCAACTTGGCCGGTGCGCAATTCGACTTGGATCAAGTTCGCACCATTCGTCTGATGCGTTCAGGCGAAATCGCTGATGTTTTTGGCGATGGCGTTTCCGTGACACTGGAACAGACGGACGTGGATTTTGTCGCCTATTCCAGCACAAACGCGCTTGTTAATTGTGGGACGGCTCACTCGAAATTGAGCGGTTTGGTATCCATTCGGATGCGTTCGATGTTCAACGCGGGCCAAAATACCATCGCGGTTTTGCCCTTCCGACGCGGCTCTCAAGCCCAACTTGGGGTTCCCGTCTGCACGGATTTTTTCGGCTCCGCACCTCATGGCCGTGTGCGCCGGTTGCCGGGCACGGTCCTCTTTCGCGCCGACAGCAAATTTTGCTGCCAAGTAGGGCTGTCGCGGCGGCGTGCTCTTCCCGTTCTTGGTGCTATCGATTTTCGGGAAGGAACACTCACACTCGTGGCTTTCAACATGCCCAAAAAACCGTGGAAAGAACTCTATTTGAGTAACGCTTATTGTGAAACGGCCAGCAACACGATGGCAGACTTCGTGAGTGCGCGAGAATTCTATCTGACGCAAATGACGCATGAAGAACACGCCCGCGAGATGACGGAAGCCAGCCCCCTGTTTGAAAGACTGTTGGAATTAAGCCCGGAAGAAACGCCGTACACCGGGGAAGTTGTGCGGGTCTACAATCATGGTTCCACGATACCGGGCGAGGAACCCACGAGCCGCTTTTTTGAATTTGATATTTTTTCGCCAGCACGCGAACTGGTCAAAGGCGAATCGATCACGCATTTGCAGCACACACTTCATGTCCGCGCGGACAACCACACCTTGGAGTATCTTGTCAAAAGCACGTTGAACGTGGAATATGATGGGATTTTTGATAAAATGTTTCGATAGACGCTGTTGGCTGGATTCAAAGTGGGAGTGGGCTTACTGAAGGCTTTGCTGGATGGTTGACCAGATCGATTCCTCATCCAAACCGTATTGGCGTTGCAGGTAGGATTGATCGCCGATGTGTTTGGCAAATTCCGAGGGCAACGCGATGCGTTTGAAGGGAAGGTGAACGTTGTTGTCGCATAGAATATCCGCAACAAGACTGCCCAGTCCGCCAATGATCGAATGCTCTTCCAGAGTGAATATCTGTTTGGCATGACGCAAAAAGGCCAAAAGCCCCGTTGTGTCAATCGGTTTGAGCGTTGGGACGCTGAGCACCGCCACATCAAGCTGTTTTTCCGCGCGAAGTCTTTGCGCAACAGAAACGGCCGTGTTAAGCATGGAACCCGTGGCAAGGAGCACAACATCTTTGCCGGGCAAAACTTCAATGACCGCGCCGCATTGCCAATCGATGCTTTGCGTATGCACAATCGGTTCTCCCGCCCTGCCAAGCCGCAAATACGCGGGGCCGCGACCTTGAGCCAGATATTCGGTGATGGCTTTGGCCTCCACGGGGTCGCCGGGCGAAAACACGCTCATGTTGGGCAGTGCCCGCATGATGGCAATATCTTCGGTCGCGTGATGCGACATGCCAAGTGCCCCGTAACAAAAGCCGCCGCCGACACAAACGGAGGTCACATGGGCTTCGTGATAACAAGTATCGTTACGAATTTGTTCCAAACAGCGCAAGGTGGGAAAATTGCCAATGGAGTACGTGAACACAATTTTCCCGGACAGGGCGAGCCCCGCCGCGATGCCCGCCATATTCTGTTCCGCGACACCGACATTCAAAAACTGGTTCGGAAACCGTTTGGCAAAGTCGGTAACAACGCCGAAGCCCAAATCGCCCACGAGGAGCATGATTCGCGGGTCATTTTCCGCCGCTCCCGTTAAAGATTGAATAAAAGCTGTTCTCATGGCAATCGTGTTTTTTTTGTGCGGCTGTGCTTCAATAACAGCTTGCAGTTGTACCCTGAATTGTACCCCGATAAAAGGGCGTGTCTAGCGAATAAACCACACAATCCTTTTGCGGGTTGCGGAAACTGTTGTGGCGATGAAGGCGAAAAAAGTGCGTGGTGTCTTGAATTTTTGCCAAATCGTGATACGCTGAGCAGCTGTGTGAGAAAACTTTGGGTCTAACGGTTTACAATATTATGCAAAGTCCCTCCGCCCCACGCAACGCTTCTTCTGTGCCCACCTCGATGAATTTTGGCCTTCGGGGTAAAAAGGTCTTGGTCGTTGGGGCCAGCAAAGGAATTGGCCGGGCTGCCGCGGTCGCTTTGGCCAAAGAGGGGTGTTCTGTTGTGACGGTGGCACGTTCCGAGCCGCTACTGGCGGAACTCGAATCGGAAATGCTTGCCATTGGAAGCGGACACGCTCACGTCACCGCGGATTTGTTACAAGAAGGCGAACCGTCTCGGCTGGCCGGAGAGCTTGCGAAACAACATGGCCCTTTCGATGTCGTTGTTCACGCAGTCGGCGGGCCACTGGAAATTCGCGATCCGCTTTCCCCCGTCGAAGAATGGCAAAAGGTTTGGCAGTACAATTGTGGCATTGCCATTGAAATGAATCGTGTTCTCATTCCACCGATGCAGGAGAAAAAATGGGGACGCGTGATTCACATTTCCAGCATGTCCGGCATTCAGCTTCGTGGAGCACCTCCCTATGCCTGTGCGAAAGCCTATTTGAATGCCTACACAAAAACATTGGGCCGCGAACTGGCTCAAAGCGGTGTGGTTGTTTCCGCCGTGTTGCCCGGTGCCGTCGCGTTTGAAGGAAGTTATTGGGACAAGTTCGTTCAGGAAAAGCACCCTCGCGTTGACGATTTTTTACGGCATCATCAAGCGGTGGGCCGAATGGGCACGCCGGAAGAAATCGCCGCGTTTGTTGTCATGCTTGCTTCGGAACAAGCCAGTTTCGCTCAAGGGGCTTTGTTTAATGTCGATGGAGGCTGCATGTGATGGCTGATTGCTTTCGCCGAATCGTGGAAATATTCATTTCTATCGTTGCAATTGTCGTGCTGTCGCCGCTGCTAGTCGTGATTGCGTTGGCGGTGTATTTCACGAGTCCCGGCGGTGTCCTCTACGGTAGCCAGCGAATCGGAAAGAATGAAAAGCCGTTCACGCTATACAAATTCCGTTCGATGATCGCCGGAGCCGACAAAATGGGGTCGTATGGCGTCGCGCATACCGATCCCCGCGTCACCCCAATCGGTCGTTTCTTACGCACAACCAAATTGGATGAATTGCCACAGTTTTATAATGTTTTCGTTGGCGACATTTCTCTGATCGGACCGCGGGCGGACATTGTTGAATGTATCCGTATGTCCGAGGAACAGAAAGCCATCATCTTCTCGGTCAAACCCGGCCTGAGCGATTGGGCTTCCTTGGCCAACTTTGAGCAATACGACGCGTTTGCCAAGGCCGACGATGCGGATGAGTATTTTTTTCATCATCTTTATCCCATCAAGCTCGCTTTGCAAGAATATTATGTTCGTAATCGTTCTTTGACAATGGATGTTCATATATTTTTTTTAACCGCTTTGCGGATGATGAAAATCAAGCTGAGTTTGCCTAAAAAGGTGCAAGCAATCATTGAAGATACAAAACGCCAAATTTCCGAACAATCCAATTAACCTTTAACTTCCCCATGACACCACAAATTACCCCCCCCCCAGAGTGACACAAAAACGATCCGTGGAACTTCCGCCGATCAGATTTGGACTTACGAAGATGCCTATCACTGGTTTTCCGAGCCACGCAGGTTTGGCAAGTTTATTGCCCACTACGAACTGTACAAAAAAATCGTCGGCCTGCCCGGCGATGTCATCGAACTCGGCGTGTTTCGCGGGGCTTCCCTCATTCGCTGGGTCACGTTCCGCGACATGCTCGAAACCAATTACAGCTGCCAGATTTACGCCTTCGATATTTTCGGCGATTTTCCCAAAGAGGACATTCGCAGCAGCGTCGACATCAAGGAAATTGACGCTTTTGAAAAATTGTGCGGAAAAGCTCTTTCCGTCGAAGAACTCGACATGATTTTTCAGTGGAAAGGTCTCGACAAGCACTTGCACCTGATGAAGGGTGATTTGCGAGAAACGCTGCCAGCGCTTTTTGAAAAGCAGCCCGGCATGAGATTGAGCCTCGTTCATCTCGATGTGGATGTATTCGAGCCGACCTTGACCACGCTGGAAATGTGTTGGAATCGCATGGTTTCCGGCGGTTTGATGCTGTTCGACGATTACTCGTTTTGGGAAGGAGAATTTTTCAAAGACCAAAATATAACGATGCAAAAACTGCCGATGGCCCACACGCTGGCTTTTATTATGAAAGAATATGAAACAGTGAACTAACAAGTAGAGCATTTCGTCACCCCCGCGCAGGCGGAAATCCAGTTCCCTCTCCCCACGGGAGATGGGATTTTTTTCCTGTCATTTCGACCGAAACGCAGTGGAGGGGGAAATCTCGCCCTTCAAAATAAACGTTTTTGGCGAGAGCAAGATTTCTCGCTCCGCTCACTGTGTGAGATTTTTCGCTCCGCTCAGAGCCGCCGGAATTCCTTTACCGTCCGCCTGCACGGGAATGACGTATTTTACCTATTTGAAGTTGTAAAACAACTCGAATAATGACCAGGGAGATATTCATGTCACTCAAAAACTTCTTGAACGCCTCTTATTTTTCTCTGTTTTTCGTTGTAACCCTTTTGTTGCCATGTTCGCTTGCCGCTCAAGAAGACGGCCTGGGTACCTATAAAGGTCCCTCCGCAATGGTCGCCTTGAAAGACGGCACAAAAATTTTCGTGGCCAACTTCGATGCCGGTGAAATTGCCGTGGTGGACACGAAAACCAGTGCGGTCGTGCAAACACTGCCCACCGCCCCGATGCCAAACGGCGTGGCCTTGAGTGTGGACGAGAAGGTTTTGTACGTCACATCCGGTGCATATCAAGGCAAAATCCAAACCCTTGATGCCGCGACGGGCGAAGTGCTTTGCGAAGTCACCGCCGGGCACACGCCGATGGCTCCGCTCGTTTCGCATGACGGCACAAAACTCTACGTTTGCAATCGCTTCGATGCCAAAATTTCCGAATACGAATTGCCAGCACTCACGCAAACGCGGCAATTTCCGGCGGTGCGCGAGCCGCGCGGCTCGGTTCTGACGGCGGATGGCAAAAAACTGTACGTCATCAACATGTTGCCGCTCCAGCCTGCCAATTTTCCTGAAAATCCCGAAGCCAACATTCACGTTGCCGCCGAAGTGACCATCGTGGATTTGACGAGTGGCGAAACAAAAAACATTCTTTTGCCCAACGGCAGCGGTAGTTTGATGGGAATTTGCATCTCGCCCGATGGACGCTACGTTTACGTGACCGAGGTGTTCGCCAAATTTCTGTTGCCCACCGTGCGCGTGGAAAAAGGCTGGATGAACACAAGCGCGATCAGTATTTTTGACACCACAAAGGTTGACGAGCCGGGCGGCGGCTTTGTCAACACGGTTTTGACGGACGAGGTGGACAAAGGGGCGGCCAATCCTTGGGGAATCACGACTTCCGCAGACGGCAAACAGCTCTATATCGCGGTGGCGGGCACAAGCGAACTTCTCGTGATTGACGCCGCCGGGATGCACGCGAAACTGGACTCGCTGGACGCGACAGCTTTTGCGAATGTGCCCAACGATCCGGCTTTCCTTTCGGGCTTGAAAGAGCGAATTCCTTTGGATGGCCAAGCCCCCCGCGCGATTCTCGCACTGGGTCAGCAAGATGCGCGTCGTGTTTATCTTGGCATGTATTTCAGCGACACCGTGCAAAGCCTTGATTTGACCGCCGCCGGAACAATCCGTGGCACGACGATTCCGCTTGGCCCGGAACCCCAGTTGACCGCCGTGCGGCGCGGCGAAATTTACTGGAATGATGCCACACTCTGTATGCAAACATGGCAAAGCTGCGCGAGCTGCCATCCCGATGCCCGCATGGATGGGTACAATTGGGATTTGCTTAACGATGGGATGGGCAATCCGAAAAACGCGAAAAGCCTGTTTTTCTGCCATGAATCGCCGCCAGCCATGTGGCAAGGGGTTCGCGCGAGTTCGCCGGTCTGCACCCGGGCAGGCTTTGAATTTATCCAGTTTGTTGCGCCGGATGAAGAAAAATGCTTGGATATTGACGAATATATCGGCTCGCTGAAAGCGGAAAAAAGTCCGTTTTTGGTTGATGGCAAACTGAGCGAACAGGCGGAGCGGGGAAAAATTCTGTTCGCGGATTTGCGTTGCGATGCCTGTCACCCCGACCCGAAATTTACGGATCAAAAATTGCACAACGTGAAAACACGCTGCTATTACGACCGGACGGACAATTTTGACACGCCCACCTTGCTGGAATGTTGGCGAACCGCCCCGTATTTGCATGATGGCCGCTACGTCAAGATGCGTGACGTGTTCAAGGAAGGCAAACACGGCGACGTGTTGGGCGATGTTGGAGGTCTGACAGACGAACAGATTGACGACTTGGTCGAATACGTTTTGTCGCTGTAACGGATCAAAAACGGGCAATTCCGGGGACACAGTCCTCGGCTCGTAAATTTTCTATTCTCCATTCACAACAAGGAACGGCATATCATGAAACGTCCATTAAAGATTTTATCCCTTTTCGCACTGGTGATTTTCGTGCAGACCGCTCTTTTCGCACAGGAAACACCGCCGCAACAGCCTGCACCACCGCAGGTCGATTTTCTG
>QMCD01002003.1_pt1 | contig 11750 bp, 15 predicted proteins | sample 1821841 | NCBI WGS metagenome assembly QMCD01 (sample SAMN01991225, study PRJNA193472) | Termite gut metagenome, whole genome shotgun sequencing project. | isolation source: worker | host: Macrotermes natalensis | reverse complement strand
ATTACGGTATATTCGGTGCCGTCTTTTTTGCGAAGGAGGAGTTCGCAGTTCATGCTTATGTCGCTTTCGTTTTCTGGTTCGTCGTTTAGGGTTATGAGGGAGGTTTTCAGGTCGATGTGTCCGACTTTCTGACCGTCTTCCTCAAGAAGAATATCGCCGATCTCTACCCGAGGATCGGTGTCGCTCCACACTAAACCCACCTCATAGTGGCCGTCGGCTACTATCCATGCTATATCCCATTCCGGTTCATAACCGTTTTGAGGCACGTCGTCGAAAGGTTCGAAATAAAAATATCCGTTGAGGTAGTCCAATGTCATTATTCCATAATAGGTCAACTTCGCACCGAGGTATGAATAGTAATTGTCGGGGGCTTCATGCGTATTGGCCGACACATCTGCGATATTATGGCGACCTATGCCGAGTTGTGCTATTTTGACTCTGTGGATTTCCTGTGTAGGAGAGTAACCACCTGCAGCTATCGTCGTAATGCCTCTGCCTGTTGCTATAAGTTCCAGAGCACCATGATTCATCGCCTTTTCGTATGCAGTGTCGGTCAAGTACAATAAAGCATTTAACCCTGTGTCAATCAGCACGCTTTCAACACCACCCCCCAGATCTACCTCTATGGACGGATTCTCATATACGTCGGCATCCATCGGTATCGCATCCTCCTTATCCAATCCAAATGGCGTGGAATTATTTGACAAAAATATTTTCTCCTGCCTCGGATCGATCCTCACCACGAAGTGGGCCAGAAGATTGCGCCCTATAATGCCGTCAATGTCGTAGCAGCTCTCGATCTGATTCCCCTCTTTGAAAACATTGAATTCCAATGTGCTGGTAACATTCAATGTCCCGAGTTGCAACGATTTCACTTCGACTATTGATAAAGTGTCGGCCCTGCCGAAAGTGTCCTTCAATATTTGTGTTTTGGTTTCTTCTCCATGTTCTTCGACAGCGCGACTGTGCATGAACATGCACGGGGCACCGCTATCTAACAGGTAACATCCTTCGATCCCGTTCACGGTTGCAGTAACGAATATATGTCCGTTCAACATAGTATAGGCTACTTCTGCGATATTACCCTGTGCGTAAACTACTCCCGTAACACACAAAAATACCCAAAGGACAATCGTTCTCACTACCTCTTTCGTGATATTACAGTATATTCGGCACCGTCTGGTTTACGGATGACTATTTGCCGTTCCGTGTTGTCGCCTTCGCGCTGCAATCTTAGGAATTCCTCTATTTCGGGGCCGGAGTAGCCGATGCCGTCGACCGAGACCACTTCATCGCCCGGCTCGACATTCCGGTCGACGTCGCTCCACACCGTGGCTACACGTAATTGACCGCCAATAGACATGATCATTACATCCCATTCTGCTTCGTAGGCGTTCGTCGGTTCGTCGTTGTATGGCTCGAAGTAGAAACGCTTATGAGGGTAATCCAATGTAACGATGCCATGTTTAAGCAGTTTGGCTCCCAATAATGAATTCGGGCCTCCTTGCAATACATCCGATGTAACATCGACGAACTTTCCGTACCCTAAATTGAATTCCCCTATTTTTACCCTGTTAGTGCCTTTACTTGCACCGGAAATTCCCGATGCTCCTACGCTCCCACTCCCGTATATCGTGGCGACGGAGTCGATCACCCCCAGCTCCGAAAGACGGCCGTATGCGTCATGACCTAAGGAGAAAAAGTTGCTCGAACCTGTGTCGAACATAGCCTCCTCGACAATTCCGTTTCCCAAATCCGCCTCGACATAAACATGTCCGGCCGGCTCGACACGCATCGGAATACCGTCTTCTTCCGTCAATCCGTAGGGTTCGACACTTCCGGAGAAAGTGATCATACTCTGCTGCGAGTCGAACCTTACCACCATACGGGACAGAAAATTGCACCCCACGATACCGTCGATACCCATAACCTCCGTCGGGTCTCCCTCGTTCATCACTAAAACCTGAAGGCCTCCCGGAGGCATGCGGAATTGCCCCATCTCCAAAGAATTTATCACGACCACTGGAATACCCTCGGTTTTATTCCCGAAAACGTCTATTATGGGTATCCTGCCGATCTCTTGATAATTGCTTTTTTGTGCGCGGCTGTGTAAAAGCGACATCGGCGCACCTGTGTCGACAAAATACTTTCCCGTAATGCTGTCTACCGTCGCATCGACGAAGACACAGCCTTTCACCCATTCGAACGGTACAAGTGCCGTCTGTGCCTTTACTGCACCGACTGTCAGGAGCAAAGAAAGAAAAAAGATCGCCCTTTTCATATTCGTTTAGAATTTGTGAAACTACTTTTGTCAGATCACACCCTGTATATCTTTGAGTGTTATGCGATGTGTTTTTTTGTTTGTAGATGGGATGGTGAACATCGCGTCGGCCATAATGGCCTCGCATATAGATCTCAATCCGCGTGCGCCCAACTTGAACTCCACCGCTTTGTCGACCACCCGATCCAGCACCTGTCCGTCGAATTCCAACTTTACGCCGTCCATTTCAAACAGTGCCGTGTATTGCTTTACTATTGCGTTACGCGGCTCGGTCAGTATTGCGCGCAGGGCTTTTTTGTCCAATGGTTCGAGATAGGTAAGCACCGGCAAACGACCGACAAGCTCAGGTATCAACCCGAACGTGCGGATATCCTGAGGCTGTATGTGTTTGATAAGTTCGTCCTTATTTGTCGTCTTACGCGACACGCCGTAACCCACCGCCCCGACATTCAAACGTCGCGCAATGGCTTTCTCGATGCCGTCGAACGCACCGCCGCAGATAAAGAGGATATTCGTAGTATCGACTTTCACATAATCCTGATCGGGGTGCTTACGCCCGCCTTTCGGCGGAACATTAACTACCGCGCCTTCGAGTATCTTGAGCAATGCCTGCTGCACGCCCTCGCCCGATACGTCGCGTGTGATCGACGGGTTGTCTCCCTTACGGCCTATCTTGTCGATCTCGTCGATAAAGATTATCCCCCTCTCGGCACGGCGTACATCGTAATCCGCAGCCTGCAACAGACGTGTGAGGATACCTTCGACGTCCTCGCCGACATAACCCGCCTCGGTCAATGCCGTGGCATCGACAATAGTGAACGGCACGTCCAACAGTCGTGCAATGGTGCGCGCCATAAGTGTCTTGCCCGTCCCTGTAGGGCCTACCACTACGATGTTCGATTTCTCGATTTCCACATCATGGGTGCCCATAGACCTGTGTATCAGTCGTTTATAATGGTTGTATACGGCAATGGACATGGCTTTTTTTGCCACATCCTGCCCGATGACGTACTCGTCTAAAAAAGCCTTGATCTGCGCTGGCTTAAGCAATCCGTTATTTTGCATCCCTTTTGCGTAAAACTTCGTCTATCAGCCCATACTTTTCTGCCTCAACGGCAGTCATCCAGTAGTCCCTGTCGGCGTCTTTCTCGATCTTTGCCACCGTCTGGCCGCTGTGGTGCGACAGGATTTTATAAAGTTCCTTTTTCAACTTTACTATCTCCCTTGCCGTGATCTCGATATCCGACGCCTGTCCCTGTGCACCACCCAACGGCTGGTGGATCATCACACGTGAATGGGGCAATGCGGTACGTTTACCTTTTTCGCCCGCGGCCAACAAAACGGCCGCCATGCTCGCTGCCATACCGGTGCATATAGTCGCCACATCGGGCGAGACCAACTGCATCGTATCGTAAATTCCCAACCCTGCATTTACCGAACCCCCAGGCGAATTGATATATATCTGTATATCTTTGTGCGAATCCGACGACTCCAAGAACAGCAACTGCGCCTGAACGATATTTGCCGTATCGTCACAGATCGGCACACCCAGAAAGATGATCCTGTCCATCATTAACCGCGAAAAGACGTCCATCTGCGTTACGTTCAACTGACGCTCTTCGAGGATAGTAGGGTTCATGTACGACGTTGCCGTAAGCGCACCGAACCGATGCAACGCAAGACTGCTTATACCTGCGTAGCCACGCGCAAATTTCTCAAATTCACTCATATTTTATTGTAAATTATTATTTTCTAAATCTGCCGTGGGAAACCAAAAATCGTATGTCTCCATCTGATGCTCAAGGAAATCCTTGATATGCGTCCAGCATCTGATGATTATGGTGTTGGTAACATGCCAGCGCTCTTGGGACGACGGATTAGATACCGCCGAATCCAGTTCGTTCAGCAATGAGAACACAATCTGGACGCGCTCATCGACGAGCGGTTCGTCCCCGTATTTGAGTTCACCGAAAAGCGCATATGACAGGAATAAGCCTTCCAACGTAAACCAGATATGGCCGCCGTCGGATTCATGCTCGATTTGCTGCGTCAGCGTCTCCATCGACTCAAATTGCTCATCCCTGACCGCCGCCAGATTGCTCCCCAGAATGCCGGGATAGCGGTTGAGCATTTTCCCTTCGATATACCCATCCTCAAGGATATTGGTGATATGGAAGGCCAGCTTAAGGAACATTTTCGTCCTCTGATCATTATCCTTGCAGAAGAACCGGATATCCGCCTCGGCCATCCGTTCATCACGGGACAATAAAGGCGGCGTCTCCGGGAACCAGCGCCCGGTTGTGAAGAATTGCGCGTATTGCGCGGGTGCAAGAAAGTCGGTGTACAGGACATGACCCAGCTCATGGGCAAAATTGCCGCACACGAGCTCATAGCGCTCTTCACGGGACCTCTTTTTGGTGATGCTTTTGTGCCCGGCGTTGATCCATATCACATTGTTGTTCGTGCAGGCTATTTCCTGTTTTTTAGGCTGCCAGACAACCGTGACCTTGACCTTGCGCCGGACGCGGTAGCGGCGGGTCTGCGCCGCCGCTATGTCTTCAAGGTGCCCTGCGAATATGGGCGATGTGAAGAATTGCCGGTCCGAGATGGTTTTTCGTTTCTGGGAGATGAGCTGCTTGATTTTTTTATGATCCACTCTTGCCACGAGTAATGCCTCCATTCCGCCGTATCAGACGGCTTTTTTGCCCTTTGGCGCGAAATACGGTTCCAGCACGGAAGTTATAAGAGCGAGGCGGTCATCCTCATTTGAGGTGGCCTTACTGACGACGGTGAAAAGCGCCGAAGTATAGGGATCCCCGGTAATCTCCGTGCTCTCAATCCAGTCGATCAGCCCGCGCATACCCACCGAGCCGTCCGTGATGCCGTTTTTGCGGCAGTGCTCCGCCATGTCGTTGACTACCTGGACCATGTTAGATACCATGCTCGCGTCGTCCTCACCGGTGACGCTCATGGCGCGCTGCACCATAACCGTCGGCGTCGGCATCTCAATATCGGCCACGAGGTTCATCCTGTCGATGACAGACTGATTCATGCCGCGGCAGCCTTCGTAGTCGATGTTGGTTGTGACGACCACGACAGTCTCCGGATGCCGCTTGATGATTTCTCCGGTGGGCAGCGTTATGGAACCTTCCTGCTCCAAGAGAGAGTTTAGCCCGACGAGGACGCCCGGCTGCATAATGGTCGAAGGCTCCTGCACCTCAACTACGTACCCGTATTTCAGAGCTTTAAGGAAGTCGGTTTCGACATAGGTATAGGTCTGGCCCGCAGCCTCACCCTCGGTCTTAACCCGGCTGAGCCGCTGGATTTTCTCCGTGACCATGCTTAGAACCAGCGCCATGCACTCCTGCGATCTGGCATCGGCTTTCTCCGTGCCTGTCAGCGCCAGATAGACGCCGGCAGGGTCGTAGTCCATATCATCCAGATCAGGCAGCCGCATCAGCCTGGCCACGTTCTCATAGGTCATGCCGCCCATGGAGTTAAGCATTTCGCGCTCCGCGTCCAGCGCGGCGTCGCCTGTTGAGAGCGCGTCGGTCTCCGGGAACACCTGACCTATAAAATCGTACACCTCGGTATTGGCTGAGCAGGTGTATTTCATGTACGGAAGCCCAAGACCGGCAGCGATGGCTTTAGCGCCCTCGGTCTTGCCGGTCCCGGCTGGACCGCGGAGAAGGAAGTTGCGCATCTGCGTGGCCTTCCCGGTGGTTTTATGCGCGTGCTTGCAAATGTTTACGATTTCATCAGGCAGGATGTAGCTGACCGGCAGGACGGGTACGAGCTGCTGCTCCAATGGAGTCAGGACCCGCGCCGGATTGAGCCTGTATTTTCCGGAAAACGCGTTCAAATCCGAGGGTGCCGGCGGCGGTGTATAGACCGGGACGGCGGCACTGGGTTTGAATATGCTGAAATCCCCGGTATGAATAGCTGTTGGCGTGAACTTGCCTGCGTCCAAATGTGCCGTGGAAATACGGACGAGGTTGCCGTTCTGCTCGATTTTCGCCTTGACATGCGCGGGGCACTTCTCATCCTTTACGCGCCTGTAAGCGTTGTCGCAGATAAGGCCCATGAATTCCGCGGCCTTATTTACATCCGGAAACCCCGCGCTATACTCGCTGAACAGAGCCTCGAAGGCGTCGTTGAACTCCTGGTCAGCCATAAGCGTGGGGATCATGGACATCATGACTGCGCTCCCGTCCATTTTGGATTTACCCAGCGTATACTGGGTTACGTTCTCGGTATTCTTGTTATATATGGCGGCCATGAGATTGCCGCCGTCAGGGTCGTAGGAAACCAGATGATATGTGTCTGGATCCATGCTGGATTTGTACTCGGCAATCGTCTTCACATCCGACTGGCCGACCGCGCCAAGGCCTGTGCCGTCCCTGCATTTGAAATATGCGAGTACGGCTTTGCAGACCGTGGAGGTCAGCGTGGCCTCGGTGGCTCCTGCCGCGTACACGGACGAAACCTTGACCTTTTTGCCGCTTGTCAGTTTATCGAAGGGCTCCGGCAGCGGCCTGTCGAAGCTGAACAGAAGCTTTTCAGCGCTCATTATATTTTCCTTTCCGCTCTACTGCGTGATATTTACTGTTATCCCGCCCTCGCATATCACGGCTTCGGTAAAGCCGTTCCGTGTCAGCTCATCGCACACATCCGGCCAACTGTCCGGATGCGGCAACTCCTCGGATGGGATCAGCATGTCAGTTTGATTTTGAGCGATAGACTCGTTATATCTGGCATCCAAGCCCGCCATATTGGCATCAACCCACTCGAAAGCAAGCCGGCCATAGTTCACCGGCACATCCTCCGGCAGATCATCCTGCGGGTCGTCATCAGCAGCATCATCAGGCTGTTCCAGTTCCAGGCTTTCCGCGGAATCAGTGTTTTCCGGCTGCGTCTCCAAGGTCAGAAATCTGAGTCCCTTGAACAGGAGATTGCAGACAGACACCTGTGCTTTCTGGTAGCCCCCGGCTCCGTTGAGAAGGATGATTAACGGTTCGCTCAACCTGAAACGCTCAATGGCGTTCGGGATTCCCCAGACCCACCTCGCGCCGGGATACTGCAGCTCCACCCATTCGGAGATGCGGCACTGCAGCAGCCCGAAGGCTTTCCGGACAAGACTGAGCTCGGTTTCAGGCGGCGGTGGCTGCGGCGGCGGAACCGGTTCTACGGGCGCTACTGTTGTGAATTTGAGAAACAGCAGTCTCAGCGCGCAGATTATGACTCCCACCAGGGCCAGCAGCAAAACCGGCCATATCCTTGTGATGAAGGTCAGCAAAACCAGCACGCCAAGCAGAATCAGAACCTCATAGGCGATACGCCTCTTTTTCTCGTTATCCATTTGTCATTTCCTCTCGTAAAGATGTTTTGGAACGAAGACATGGAGCGCGTTTCCGGCTACCCGTGTCCAGCAGCGTTTCCGCCTGACAGGATGAACCGCTATGGTATACTGGCGGTTTGAGGGTATGCTCCGCACCAGATTATCAACACGTCTGGCGCTCAGCATATTGCTTGTGCGGCCCCGGATAACGACGGCGAGTTTTCTCGACCTTTCCGAATCCGATAACCGCGAGAATGATTTGCTTTTCAATACTTGTCACCTCCCTCAGGACACAAAAAAAGACGCACACGAAGCTACTGATAACTTCATGTGCGTCTGATTGCGCCGGGTTTATTTTGATATGTCAGTCCATTGGGAAAAACGAGTTTTCTTCACCGAAACCGTTAAAGCCGGTGAACCCGGGCGGCATATCTGTCTGATCAGCCGCCGATCCTGCGGATTGCGACGCAGCAGGCGGGGCAGCAGGCGGATTATGGGGTGCGCTCTGCGATGCAGTCTCCTGCGTGGTTACACAGGCAGCTGCTGCAGTACCTTTCGCATCGGCTCCGTTGCCCCCGGATTTCCCGCTGCCGTTTGAGGAAAACTCGATGTCTTCGAGGATGATAACGGTGCGGCTAAGCTTCTGCCCGTTGTCCTCCCATCTGTCCTCGTCCAGTCGCCCAAAGATATTGACGTACGAGCCTTCTTTGAGCTGCATCTTTACGATACGCTCACAGACCGAGCCGAACGCTTTAACCGCGAAATTGACGTATCTGTGCTTGTCCTTAGCGCGGCTGTCATAGACACGGTATCCGATCTTGAACTGGACGGAAGTATAGACCCCCTCATTATGCGTGAATTTGAGCGCGTCGGCGCCGTCAAATCCTTTGGAAACAACGGCATTTGTAATAATGGCTTTGTTCATGTCTGCCTCCTTTCTTGCGGGCAGTTACCCGCACTATTTTTATATATTTCAACCCGCGCGGCGGGCGGAAAACAAAAAAAGCGCCAGCCGGCGCAATGCGCCAACTGACACTCTGTAAACTCTGATACTTTGATTCCAAGCGGAAATCACTGATACTTATGAGAGAAGTATACCATAGCGTTTTCTTGCCGTCAACCGCAACAGTAAAGAAATTCGGCACCAGGACTTGTAAAACCGGCGGATATACCTCATAATTACTCCGAGGTGAAGCTAAGTGACGGTGCTTATTGACGCGGATGGATGCCCGGTGGTGGATATAACGGTCCGGCTTGCCAAAAAACACAGAGTTCCCTGTGTGATACTGTGCGATACCGCGCATGTTTTCGAGCGGGACGGCGTTCAGACCATAACGGTGTCAAAAGGCTCGGACAGCGTGGACTTTGCGCTGGTCAACATGGTAAAACTCGGTGATGTGGTTATAACGCAAGACTATGGTCTGGCCGCCATGTGCCTTGCCCGGCGGGCGGTACCGGTCAGTCAGGACGGAATAGTATATGACGAATCCAACATCGACGCGCTGCTCCTCCAACGTCATACCGCGAAGAAAATCCGCATGGCCGGAGGCAGACTTAAGGGCAATCCGAAGCGTACGCCTGAACAAAACGCCCGGTTTGAGAATAAGCTGGCGGAGATACTGGCGAAACAGAACGAGGACTGACGTTTTCCTATGCTTGCTTATGCGCTGAAAAAAGGGTATAATAGGGATGGAAAATAAGGATTCCGCAATATCACCATAGCAGAAAGTATTGCCGCATCGCTAAAGAGGGAGGTCGCTATGAATCCGGTAAATATTGAACCGATAGCCCGCGAAGTGCTGCTCTCATACCCTGTCAGGCGCGCCGCCCTATTCGGCTCCGCTGCCCGGGGAGATATGAAGGACGACAGCGATATTGATATGATTGTCGAGTTCCTGCCTGGCAGAGGCGGCGTTAATTTTGAGTTTTTCGGCCTGCTTGTCGATTTGGAAGAAGCTCTTGGCAGGCATGTGGATTTGCTCACATTTAATGCTCTTGAAACGGAAGCGAAGCCGCGATTCAGGGAAAATGTAATGCGCGACGTGAGGGTAATATATGAACGAGAGAGTTGATCTCATTTTAGAGCATATGCTTGAGGATGCGCAGGATGTGGTAGATTTTGCGGGTAGGGCCGGTTCGTTTGAGGCTTTTAGCGAGGACACGATGATCCGGAAGGCTATTGTCATGTCTCTGCTTAACATCGGTGAGCTTGCCCACCATTTACCCGTTGAATATACCGGCGCTCATAGGGATATTCCATGGAAGAATATGATTGGAATGCGTAATTTCGCGGCTCATGGATATCATACTATGAGTTTAAGAGCGATATGGGATACAGCGCAGACCTCTGTTCCTGTTTTGCTTGATTTCCTGCGGACACAACTTCCTTCAGACATATAGCCTATGTGAAAAACAATAGATTTCGGGAGGTGTTTCGATTGAAACAGCGATATGTGCCGCTTGAGAAGCGGTCGAAGAGCGAGCAGCGGGAATACCACGCCGCCCGCAGGGGCAGCTGGGGAGCGATCAATCCGGTGACGAGGAAACCGCAAAACCCCAAAGCATATAAGCGCAAAAAACCCGGTCAGTGGTTCAAAGAGCATGAACCGCTGACCGGGTTTAATTTTTGTATCATTGAGCCTGATGGGCCTGTACGGAGTCGCAAAGCGTTTTTTCTGTGAGAGCCAGCATCCACTCCATATGCTGCAGATCGAAACGGCATGAGCCGTCCGGGTCAACATTTTCCGCCATCGTCTGCTTGATCCTGTCCAAGGTATCAAGCAAATCCTGCACCTTCTTATCCAACCATCTCGCCTCCCCTCGTTTCAAGAGCCAGATATGAATACAGCAGATGCATGCCGTCTTTCTCATATACCGGCATATTAGCCGCGACGTAGAGCGTAACCGCAACCCCGACGCGTATCTTTTTTAGACGTTGCTTTACCGTTACCTGCAGCGTCTGCCCATCACCGGTGAGGAAGGTAATCGCCCTTACGCGCTTTCTAACGGATGTCAGCGTAACCTTAAGACATTCTCCGTTGACAACAACGTATTCACCGATAACGGCTTTGCGGAATAGGACAAATGAGCTTATACCACAGAATACCATAATCCCCGCACAGGAGACAATAGAAAATGGATTCATAGCGTACAGAAAAAGTGACGCAGTCAATAAAAGGGCTGCGGCACCTGTGCCAATCCGGTATAGGATTTGTTTCTGAAGCGGTTCAGGGATATTTTTAAAAGCTTCACGCATTGCTATCACCTCTGTTCAGACGAGAAGGATTCGCTTCTTACGAAGGAGGCCGAGGACAGCGTCAACCGTTACCGCTTTGGCGGGTGAGCGTTCCATCATAGCGTCTAGGATACCGTCGAAAATAGTATCGGTGGTGTATATAGTTTCCACCAATGTCTGCCAGTTATCCTTGCCCATCAGCGACGGGTCCGGCTTGATCCCGCGATCCGCCAGATACACAAGCTCACTGATCCGCAGCTTGAATCCGGCGCCCGTGAGCCATTTCCATACCTGCCGTTCATCACGACGGAGCAAAGAGCGAACGGCGGCAGGAACCGCCATACAGATCACACAGCCAGAAAGAAGCCTATAGCCGCCAAGGTCTGCGGGCGCATCCGTAATCTCCACAAGGCCAAGCTCAAAAAGACTTTGAAGCGACGGATCTTGCTTCTCGCCGCGCAGCTCCGCCACCTTGAAGCGGCCGGCCAGCCAGATTTTTGCGGTGTCACCACAAAGCACATAGTCGCGTCCGCATCTGTTGACAACGATTTTTTCCTTGTCGCACGCTTTTAAGACGGCGCCTTTTGAAATATAGGTCATATCAGTCACCTCGCAATTCATCTCTGATGATATTACAAGGTTGAGGCTCCCGATTTACAACAGGGTCATAATAATCACCGCTAGGATAATCACCGCAAGCGCCCCTACCGCCACCAGCGCGGCCCTCTTGATCAAGGCCGGATCCGTTCTGTCCTTAGACTCGCCGTTATCGTCAGTCGGCACATCGTTATAGTAGCCGTCATAGTTTTCGTCCATGGGGTTAGGTCGCCGAGTCCGCTCCTGTACACCGCGGCCGCGCTTACCTTGTTTCGGTCTGGATGAGCTGTTGGTAGCGC
>QMCD01002002.1_pt2 | contig 11751 bp, 8 predicted proteins | sample 1821841 | NCBI WGS metagenome assembly QMCD01 (sample SAMN01991225, study PRJNA193472) | Termite gut metagenome, whole genome shotgun sequencing project. | isolation source: worker | host: Macrotermes natalensis | reverse complement strand
GTTCCTTCAACCAGTTCATTGATACCGGCACGCAAAGTCGTCATGCCCGCTTGCAGTTCGCCGCTACCGGTGTAAAGGGTGCCCGCGCCGCCGACGAGGGCGTTGGTGCCGGTCTGAACCTTTCCAATACCATCCAGCAAGTCAGTGATACCTTTTTGAATCTGGCCGAAGGAGGTATACAGCTGTTCAACACCATTTGTATAAGCGACAAGCCCTGCATGGAAGGTTTCGTAATTGGCGGTCATGGTGTTGATGGCATCCGCAAGGCCGGGCAGTTGTGTTCCCAGACCGGTTACAGCACCTGCCATGGATGATACTCCACCGTTTATAGGGCTGTATGAATCCCTCAGCGCCTGTAACTGGCCAAGGCTTGTGGCAACCGCGGCGTATTGTTCAGGGTTCACGCCAGGATCAATTCCGTCCAGAGCTGCCTGTGTCTGAGCGATCAAGCCGTTTAGGGAATCCAAGTATGTCTGAGAGCCAGCTTGCAGTTCAGCAGCCTGCTGCGCCATGGCTGCGACACCGCTGGCATCAAAACCGCCCACGGCTGCCTGCAGCTGCTGCAAACCACTCAGGATTTGCGCTGAGGAGGTGACCAGGGTGTTTGTCTGCTCATGTAGCTGCTGGGCGCCGGCAGCAAATGTGTCGGCTCCGGTTTTCAGGGCGGTCAGACCTTCCTGTAGTGATGCCGCACCGGATTCGAGATCGGCCATCCCGTTTGCCAGTGCCTGGGCGCCTTCGTGTAGGCGATCCACACCGGTAGCTATGTCAGCAGCGCCGCTGTTCAAGGAATTGGTGCCATCGTTTACCCGCACAATGCCATCATACAAGTCACCAGCGCCGCTGTTGAGCTCGATGGCGCCATTATCCAACTCCGCAACTCCATCCCGCAGACTGCTCAGTTCTTCTGAAATCTCACCGGTATCCGGGTCGTCAATGGCGATGGCAAGCGGAATGCCATTTAGTGTGATCCCATTCATTTCGAAGTTTCGCACATTCGCCGTGACAGTGAAGTCTTTATCCTTACCGGGGAACACAATGTAGGAAAGCTGCTTTTTCTCCCCCACATTGGCGTGAGTTGCATCGGCCGCAACAATATTGTCGCAGTCGGCAGCGGAAAACTGCATGGTGATCTGCAAAGCGTAATTGTCACGGAATACTGCATTTGCCGAAGGGTTTTGCCGGATGTGCAGCTGCATTTCCAGCTTGCCACTTTTGCCGGCCAGCTCAGCGCCGGCGAGCGGCTTGCCGTCCAGGCTGTACTCCAGGCTAAAAATCCACGGAATGCTGGCGCCTTCAAGCTGTCCTTCATAATAGAACCAGCCTTGGGGAACATCTACAGTCAGCAGATTGCCTTCCTGCTCAATGGGTGAGGTGGTGGTGAGGTTGCGTATCATACTGTATTGGCCACGGTCAGTGATACGGCCCGCATTGGCCATTTCAAACCCGTTTACAACATAGATCCCATTGACACTGCCATCATTCTCCAGCAGCACATATACAACTTCCTCTTTGTTCGCAGTAGTAGGCGCGCCCGCGGCATTCACCGGGGTGGAGCCCCAGGCGAACAGTACCACCAGAATCAGCAGGTAGGATAGAACCTTTTTCACTTTCCTTTTCACAGTCATAACACTCCCTCTCATACATGCCCACCATGCTGGGGCGCCAATATTTCCTTGTTTTGCGTTTCCGGTTCTTCTGTCGATTCGCCCGTGTCTCCGTAGTAATCCTCTACTTCAAATTCATCAGCCGGCTCGGGTTTGGGCAGTTCCTTACTCGTGGCATGAACTCGCCACCCAGTACGCTTATCGTTGTTTGGGACAAAAACCAGACCTTTGGTGGTCTTCCGGATCACGCCCTCCAGCAGACTGAGCATTGTGGGCAGGAAGGCCAATACACTGATGGCCGAGAGCACAGCTCCGCGGGCAATGAGTATGCCAATTTGGGCAATGAGGGTATTGGAGGAGGTGATGCCCAACACCACACCAGCGCCGGTAAGGATCCCGGCTGAAGTAAGGATGCTGCCGGCAGTATCCGTTATGGTTTGTGGCAGGGCCTTTCGCTTTGTCATCAGTCCCCGGTTTTCGATGTAACGATTGGTAAAGAGGATGGCATAATCTACTGTTGCCCCCAGCTGCACCGAGCTGATCACCAGATATCCGATGAAGTGCAGGTGCTGCCCGGTAAAATAAGGCACAGCCAGATTGATGAAAATCGAAGATTCAATGGCCGCCAGCAGCATGAACGGCAGACTGAAGGACTTGAAGGTGAGCAGCAGGATGAGGCCGATGCCGATGATGGAAGCCATGTTTACGCGCACTGTATCAGTCGAGATGGTATCCTTCATATCGGTTACATTGGCGGCCTCTCCGGCCAGGTGATAGCCATCGGGATAGTATTTCTGCCCCATATCTCTCAAACGCGCCACAAAGGCAAAGGTTTCTGGGCTTTCGGGTGATATTTTTGCTGTGATGACGAAACGGGTATACTGAGTCGAGTTGAGCAGGTCGAGTGCTTCTTTTGGCACATACACCGATGGAATATTACTGCCAATGCTCTCCACATAGCTGGCCACCGATAGCACTTCGGGCATGGCTTTGATATCATTATTGAGGGCGATTTCGCTGGCCATCGTCCCCTCGGGCACAAGTAAGGCAAAAGATGCGGATTCTCCAAAGGTATCGTTGATGAGCTGTCGGTCATTGGCTACCTGGCTGCCTGGGGCCGCCATCCTGGACATGCCGTAATCAAAGTTGATGCGCTGCTGGCCCAGGAAGCAGGGCACAAGTAGAATGAGTATGATAGCGGTAATGAAGCCGCGTCCCTTGTTGACGACCTTCCCGAACATCTTGAAACTTGGCATAAAGGAGCGGTGCTTCGTTTTGTCAATAAACTTGTAGAGGTATATGGTCAGGCATGGCATGAACACCAGGGTGGACAGCAGCGAAAACACGATGCCTTTGGCTAATACGAACCCCATGTCGCCGCCAATGCGGAACTGCATCATCATCAGAGCCAGGAAACCAACCACAGTTGTGAGGCCGCTGGAGGCAATCGATGTCCAGGATTTTGTCACTGCTTGCGTCATGGCCCCCTGCGGAGACAGCCCTTCCTTCCGGTATTCTGCGAATCGGTCCAGCAGAAAGATGGCGTAGTCCATTGAACAGGCCAGTTGCAGGATGGTGGAGGTTGTGCGGGTAATGTATGATATCTCTCCAAGGAAAATGTTGGTCCCTGCGTTCAGAGCTATGGCCACGCCGACATTCACCATGAACATCACCGGCTCCATCCAGCTGGTGGTGGTGAAAAGAAGAATGAGCAACAGCATGGGGATGATAAACATCATCATCTTGTTCAGTTCGCTTTGGCTGCTGTTTTGGGAGTTCACTGAATCGACCGGGTTGCCGCTCATGGCCCCTTCCTCGCCAATGATGGCCCGCACTTCTTCCAGCGCATCCCGTTGCAGTTCCTCAGATACAACAATGCTGAACAGAGCCTGTTCACCTACGTAGTAATTGTCAACGAAGTCCGGGTCCATCATTTCAAGCGGCACCGCGAGATCCACTTGGTCGTCCAGCCAGGTGATTTCCTGTATGCCATCCACCTGGGCGATTCTGTCCTTATACTCCAGGGCCTCGGGGATGGTCACGTCCGGCACCATCACCCGCAGGTTTGGCACCGCGGTGGAATATTCGTCACTCATTGTGTTCATGGCAATGGTGGAAGGCGCTTTCACCGGCAGGTAGTCGATCATGTTGTAGTTTACGCTTACGCTGGTGGAAAGGAACAGCCCCAGCACAGCGGCGATAATAAAAACGATAACAACGTTTGCGCGATGTTTCAGCAGCTTATCCACGATTTTTTCCAAGTTACACTCACTCCCTGAACTGTTTTTTACGATACCCCTTTACTGGATGATGATGGGCAGTGTGATGGTGGTGGTAGCGCCTCCAGTCTGGTTGTTCTCGATGGTGATGGTTCCCGCATGGCGTTCGATGATGCTCTTGCAGATGGACAGGCCAAGGCCGGATACCCGGCGGCTTTGATCCGATGTATAAAAGGGCTCAAAGACATGGGCAAGATCGGCCTCATTCACGCCATTGCCGTTATCCGAGATTGCGAACCATACAGAATCCTCTTCGCACCGCGCGTTTACTCGAATGGTAAGCTTGTCGCTGGTGGAGTGCCTTAAGCTGTTGCCTATAATATTGGCGAAAACACGCCGCAGGCCAAAGAGATCAGCCTGGATAGAAGCCTTTGCGCCGCATGTATTGTGGGTAGAAAAGGTAACCCCATCGTGCTCCAGCTGTTCTCGGTATTCGTCTTCCAACATCCGGCAGATGTATTCCACCGTGTAGGGGGTGCTTTGGTCTTTGGCCGGCATGGTGGAGAGCAGGTATTCGTCAAAGCCCTGGACGATGGACTCAATGTCCCGCGCCTGGTTGTAGATGATTCCAAGGTATTGCTTCTGCTTTTCAGGCGGGATATCCTTGTTTACGACTCTTTCGGTGTAGCCGAGTACCGATGTAAGCGGCGTTTTGATGTCGTGGGATATGGAAGCTATGATGCGGTTTTGAAGCTGCTTTTCTTCATTCAGTGTGCTGGACAGATGAGAGAACTCATTTTCCAGTTTTCCGATTTCGTCTTTACGTTCGCTTTCCGGTACCGCAATGCCGTCCCTGCGGTACTGCTCCATTCTCTTCTCCAGCTTGGTGATGGGCTGGGCATAATTGACACTCAGCACCACGCCGATGATGAGAAACATGACCACCATGATGCCGATTTCAAGGTAGAGCAGCGTTAGGACCATCTCATAGACCTGCAAGTCCTTCACGTTGAAGTATTTCTGCACCTGCACCAGGTAGTCATCACTGATGCCTTCCGAGGAGATCATGTGGATGGTCCGTACTTCTGTAAGCGCAAAGGCGTGATCCTTTTCGGAATCCAACAACATATAGTCGGCATTATCCAGGCCCAGCAGGGCGTATGAGGTGTCATAGGGTCGGGTGTAGCCTTCTACAAACAGCACCGCATCACCATAGCTGCCCTCGGCTGCTGTCTCTGCAATCTCATCCGCATAACCGGCTATTTCAGCCTTGAACTCGTAGATGGTATCTTCAATGCGGTTGTACGCATAAAATCGCACATAAAGAAAAAGGACGATCAAATTGATGGTGAGGGAAACCAGCATGACCAGGGGAACCTTTATCTTCATGCTCATTCTTCATCACCAGGCCTTACCAATTTGTATCCCACACCCCACACGGTTTTCACCAGCCGGTTATCTGGGTCGAGCTTATCGCGCAGGTTTTTAATGGTGACATTGACACCGCCGATGTCGGCATAGTTGGTGCCCCACACACCGTCAAAGATTTGCTCGCGGGTAAGCACCTTGCCGATATTGCTTGCCAGATACACCAGCAGTTGGAACTCTCTCGTGGTGAGCGACACCCGTTTGCCGGCCTTAGTCACCTCGAAGTTCTCGGGATGGATCTCAATATCTCCCAAACTGATGACATCAGACTTGGCCGCGGATGTTTTCCGTCCCTCCCTGCGCAGGTGGGCCTTTACCTTGGCAACCAGTTCGTCTACCACGAAGGGCTTCGTGATGTAATCATCTGCGCCGATTTCAAGCCCAAGCATCATGTCCAGCGTGCGGCTTTTGGCAGTGGCAAACAGGATGGGGCAATCAAGATCGTCCCGTATCTTCCGGCAGACCGTGAGACCATCCATTCCGGGCATCATAATGTCCAGAATGATGAGATCGTAACGGTTGCCCTTTTCAATCAAATCAACAACAGCGGCGCCGTTATGCACCACTTCGGTTTCAAACCCTTCGTCCGAAAGGCTATCCGAAATGAGGGTGGCGATGGCCACTTCATCGTCTGCTATCAGGATTTTTGCCATGTTGAACCTCCTGTGCTGTTCTCTATACTACAGAGAAATAATTATGGGGTAAGGGGAAAAGAATTAAGAAATATTAAGAAACTAGAAAACACCTATCACCGCGCCAAATGCAATCAAAATGGTGGCAAATAGGAACGCCTTGAGGAAGGAATATTTGAAGGCGTCGCCATAATCCAAACCGAACAGGCCAAGACCGAAATAGGTGGTGGCGCTGGTCATACACAGACCCACGCCGATGTTGTGGCCAAGGGCCATGGCGAGGGCCGACTGCACCTCGGAAACACCAAAATTGTTGCCCACACTCATCACAACCGGAAGAATGCCGTAATGGAGCGTATCTGCATCGAACACAATGGTCAGCGGCATCGAAAGGATTCCCATTACAATGTGGAGGTAACGGCCCAGTATGGGTGGCATGAAACGGTTGACGATGGTTTCCGCCATCTGCTCTACCATACCGGTTCCCTGTAAAACCCCCAGCAACATGCCGGCACTCAAAATTGTCACCACAATCAACAGCACGTTTGATGCATGTGCTTTGATGCGAGCTGTTTGCGCCCGCTCTCCACCTTTCCAATAGTTGAGCGGCAAGGCGATGCCGACACCGATAAGGAACGGAATATAGGCTTCAACGCCAAAGATCAGCATCACAAACACTGCAACGGTGAGGGCGAAATTAATCCAGAACAGCTTTGGCCGACGAAGTGCCTGATCCTCATCGGTCAGCGCAGGCATGGCCACCGATGCCACATCGCCGTTCTTATCGATATGGCCGAGCCCTTCTTCCTGCCGGGAAATGAGGAAACAAGCACCAAATACCATTGCCAATCCGAAGAGTTGAACCGGAAGTATCTGTAGCCATAGACTGGTCGTTTCCACACTCACCACGGTGGCTGCCCTTCCGATGGGGCCGCCCCAGGGAAGGAAGTTCATTACACCAATCATCATCGAAATTACATAGGCCAACGGCAGCGGTCGCATCTTGAGTGCCTTTGCAATGGGCAGCATGATGGGCACTGTTAGCAGCAGGGTGGTGGTGCCTGAGCCATCGAGTGATGTGATGAATGCGATGCAGGCTGATACCACCAGCACCGATAGCGCTGTAGACCGCAGCCGCCTGGTGAGCCAACCTATAGGTGCATCAAACAGGCCCACATCACCCATGATGCCAAAGTATGTGATGGAGCCGACAAACAAGGCCGCGGTAGGCAGCACATCCAGCATCCCCATGGCTACCATCCGCATGGTGTCGGAAAAAGAAAACCCAATGAACAATGCAGCCAGTATTGGCAGGGTGGAAAACACCGTCACGGGTTGCAGTTTGAATTTGACGAGTGCAACTATGAGTGCCACAACAAGCAGTAGTCCTGTAAATGCCAGCATGATGGTGCCTCCCTTTGGCCCTGATTGTTTGCATCACTAAAAAAACCCGCTATGCAGCCGTGTTGCGGCCTTGGCAAATGCGCCATTGGATGCAACGCTGTGATAGCGGGTCGATTTCCAAAATTGAACTACAGTCACCTAAATGCTTTTTAGTTTGTGATTAGGGAAAAAGCGCCTCGGCTTGTTCTTACTACAAAACGCCTACGGCCCACCCAAACAGAATCATCAGGCTACCGAAAATCAAGACCTTGGGAAAAGAATACTTGAAGGCCTCGCCATACTCCAGACCATACATGCCTAGCCCAAAATAGACGGTAGCGCTGGTCATGCACAGGCCTACAGCCATGTTGTGGCCCACAGCCATGGCCAGGGCGCTTTGGGTAGCGGTGACGCCAAAGTTGCTGCCCACCTCTATCACAACCGGCAGGATGCCGTAATTGAGTGTGTCGGCATCAAACACGATGGTGAGCGGCATCGAAAGGATACCCATGATGACATGCAGTATGCCGCCCAGCGACGGGGGCAGCCCCTTCACAATCACATCGGCCATGGCTTCGATAATGCCGGAATCATTTAACACACCAAGCAGCATGCCTGCGCCGATGATGGTAATAATCATGGGCAACACATTTTTGGCGTGGGCTTTGATGCGGGCGGTCTGGGCGCGCTCACCACCCTTCCAGTAGTTAACCGGCAGCGCGATGCCAATGCCGATAAGAAAGGGAATGAATGCCGGCACACCCAGAAACAGCATGGCCAAAACACCAATTGTGAGCAGCAGGTTGACGATGAACAGCTTTGGGCGGCGCAGTTCCTGCTCAGCCTCGGTGAGCTGCGGCCCACCCACCGCCACCTCACTGGCGGTAAAGTAGCCCTTCTTTGTCTCGATGCGGGCGATGAGGAAGCAGGATAGGAACACCAGTACCAGGCCAAATATCTGCACCGGCAAAATCTGGTACCACAAACTTACGGTGTCGCTGCCGATGACGGTAGCCGCGCGTCCCAGTGGGCCGCCCCATGGAAGGAAGTTCATCACGCCGATCATCATGGTGACAGTGAAGGAAAGCGGCAGCATGCGCATTTTCATTGCCTTTGCAATGGGCACCATTACCGGCACGGTGATAAGGATGGTGGTGGCGCCGGAGCCGTCCAGATGGGAAATCATGGCGATACAGGCTGCGATGATGAGCACGCTGACCGCGCTGGACTTGATGCGCTTTGTCAACCAGTTTACCGGCGGGTCAAACAGGCCCACGTCGCCCATGATGCCAAAGTAGGTTATGGAGCCGACGAACAGCGCTGCTGTGGGCAGCACGTCGATCATCCCGTACGCCACCATCCGCATGGTGTCCGGGAAACTGATGCCGATTAGCAGTGCCGTGATGATGGGCAGGGTGGAGAACACGGTAATGGGCATCAGCTTGAGTTTAACAAGGGCGATGATTAGGACAACTACCAATATGAATCCGGCCAGAGCTAACATAGGGACTCCTCCTTCGTTTCCGCCGTCACATGAAATCAGTCAAACCTCAAACCCCAGGATTTGAACGTATTGCTGTCCGGAGTGCATATCACGCTCATACCTGCTGCCCTGTGGTACCGGCCTCGGCACGCTTATTTTGATAACCTCAAGGGCATCAAGGAAAAACATCTTCACTTGTTCCTCTTTTACACCATACTCCGCGGCCATAGCCGCCTTAGTAAGGTGATTTGAAGTTTTGGACTTTTGATAGTTGTCCGCGTTGTCAAAAAAGATATCGATGGTGGTCCAAAAGGGTCCGGCGTTTTTACTGCGGACATATTTCGACAGCTCCATGATGGTTGCCATGGCTTTCTCTCCCTTCACTTCTCGTCAATATCGATTCGGACGATGGCAAGTGGGTCGTCCAGCTCGATCACATGGTTCAGTTTAAACTCATATACCGCACCGTGTTCAGTTTCGGCCGGGGAAAACGGGAAAGCATAAGACGGAAGCGGTGTTCCGAGTGATGTGGGGAAATGGAGCAAGTAGGGATTGAAAACCTTCGCCACTTTGGTTGCCAGTTCCTGGGTGGTGGCGGTGGCGGTGAACAGCAGGCCAATTTCGTTGGCCACATATCCATCAGGGACCTTACCGCCGTATACCGCATTCCAGCCGTAGGGCCTCAGGCTGTAAGAATACTGGCTTTTGTCCTGGCCAAGCTTTTCCAGCTTGCCGGCCATATAGACCGTAAGCATCTCCAGCCAGGACATTGGATCTGCGCAGATTTTAGGATCGCGGATACCAACCAGTGAGAGGGTCTGGTACCCAGCAAAGCCGGAGCCCTCCAGCTTCATGGTATAAGGCTGCTGTTCATATTTCGTGTTCTGCACCCGAACCCTGCCCTCTGGCAATTGGGTGTACACCGTTTCACTGGTGTCAATTACGCAGCCGGGTTCGGTAAGGCGAATGGGGTCTGCGTTTTCATACAGCAGATGGGCGGACACACTGTACACCGTGCAGGTATTCCCGGCGGCGGTTGCTTCCACAATCAAACCGTCGTGATCGAAGGTGAGCAGCACGCCGTCCTCGGTGGGGTTTTCGGTGCACAGCGCGCCGCACTCCGCGATTTTGGCGCCGTGCCATGCCATGGCCTTGTCAAACCCGTTCATGATGGGATAGGCCGCGATGATAGCGGTGTCAGTCGCCCGGCCGCAAAGTACCAGCTGAGCGCCCCCCCGCAGTGCAGTTTCAAATGGCTCCCTGCCCGCAAGGGCAACGATGTGATCGCATTGGGCAAAGGTGTCCTCATTGATATCGGGTGCGCCTTCCAGTGAACGGACCTTGCCGGCCTTATACTGTGCGGCAATCGTCTCAGGGCGCTGTTCCGTATAGATACGGGCTGTGCGCATTTGGATGTTGTCTTCACTGAATATCTCCTGGGCGATCGTATAAACTTCATCTACCATATTGTCGGTCCCGCAGGTGCCGCAGGTGCCTATGGTGACTGGGATACCTTGCTTATGAGCGCCTTGTAACACAAAGCGCAAATCGCTTTTTACCGCTTCCATCGCGTACTTGGGGGCGCCGGTGCCGAGGTAAAATGGCCCGGAATCGGTGGACCCGGCGTCGAGGGAGATGATATCGGGCTCTTTCGCCATACCCTCCCAGAAGGTTTTCTCATCAATGCCGGCGCCAAGTGCGCCAATCGGCACGAATACTTTGCAAACATCCATACTAACTCCTCATTTCCTTATGGATTTTGTCTAATTTCATGGTAACAGATAAACGGTGTATTGCCTAATATGTATAATCTATTCGGAATATAGGTTTAACTTATATTTTTTGTGTTCATGCAACACGAAGGACCACCGGTACGGTGGCCCTTCTGTGTTTTCGGACATTATGCACTTGTTGTTGCTTTTGTTATTGATTGCCGATTTGTTCTTCCAAGGTTTTTATCATTGCCGTTGCCGCGCGTGACAACTCCATTTCACTTGGATAGGCCACAACTACCTCATAGGTTAACCGCGGTTGACCTATGCTGAAGAATCGGATGTTGTCGTCATCAGCCGTTTTGCAGAATGTATCAGTGAGTATGGTGAGCCCCAGCCCGGCCGAAGTAAGAAAGTAGGCGGTAAATGCGCTGGCAGTCTCCATTAAGACATTTGGTTCGCTCCCGGCATTTGCGAAGAGTACCTCGGCGGCCTGCCGCATTCGCTGGGTAGACTTTAGCAGGATGAACGGCTCGTCCATGATGTATTCAAGGGCCATCCAGGGGTATGGGCAATCGTCTCGCCGGACGGCCTTGTGGATCACGGGGTTGTCCTTATGGACAAGCAAAACAACCTCCTCGGTGTTTAGAACTCTATATTCCAACTTCAAGGGTTTCAGCGGCTGGTTGAGTACGGCAAAATCCAGCTTCCGCTCCAAAAGCATTTCCTCAAGCTCTCTGGAGGTGGCCTCCACCACCCGCACATCAATGCTGGGATGCTTTTTCTTAAAGGCTGGCAGCACAATGGGGAGAAGACTGGAGGCCCGAGTGGCGGTGACACCCATCGTAATATGCCCCTCATTCAAATCCGCAATATCCGCAAGGCTGCTGTGCATGGCGGCATCGAGCGCCACAATCTGCCGGGCATACTCGATATAGGAAGCACCGGCGTCGGTGAGGTGCATTTTTCCAGCCGATTTGTTGAAGAACTTAATGTTCAGCCTTTCCTCAAGCTTTTTGATGTACATACTGAGGGAGGGTTGGGAAATGTATAGCGCTTCAGCGGCCTCCGATATGCTTCCTTTGTCTATGACCGTCAGTATGTAGCTATACTCTTTTATATCGATTGCCACCACCTCCAGATGGGGTTAGTATAGCATACCACCAACAAAATGAAAACAACCCCACCGCGGTTGGCGGCAGGGTTGGCCTTATTGACGATCAGTCATCATAATCATCGCCGCGTTGCTGCTGAATGAGGTTTCCATCAACTGCGTCAACATCTATT
>QMCD01002206.1_pt1 | contig 11752 bp, 11 predicted proteins | sample 1821841 | NCBI WGS metagenome assembly QMCD01 (sample SAMN01991225, study PRJNA193472) | Termite gut metagenome, whole genome shotgun sequencing project. | isolation source: worker | host: Macrotermes natalensis | reverse complement strand
GGAACTCCAGCGCAACACAGTGGCAACCCTTCGGGCATTGGACGATAAAATCGCCAACAACACGAAGATAAACAATCATTTAGCCTCGCCGAGGTCGGCAACGGATAGCTCGCCGGACATTAGTTTTGGGAGCAAAGCATCTCGCAGTTCAGCAAGGCGAAGATTCTCATCGCTGTTTTCACGGATTTGGGCGAAGAGAGGGGTAATCAGGTCGTTGAACTCTCGCATCTCGTCCTCGCTTGGAACAGACACAGCGAGTGCTTTTAGGTTCGCTTGATTAATTTTGGGCTGAACCGCTCCGGTAACAATCGAGGTAACGCTCGTTTGTTTCAAGAGAGTATAAAGGCTTTCCACGGTGAAGCCATTTCGAGCTTGCAGAATATGGGCATGGTTATTGACCCAAAACTTACCCCAAACATACTGGAGTGTCGGAAAGCCTAAATCGTCGATTACTGTTCCGTCCTCACCAAGGAGAAGGTAGATGCCATCGAACAGATAGTTATCGACATAGTCCATCAGGGTCGCAGCACCGTAGTAAGGATAGATTTTCTCCATCTTATCTCGTTGATTACCAGAAAGAGGTATGCGCTTGAAGTCGAACAACTCAATGATGTCACCCAATACACCATTCGGCTCACAACCGCCGAATCGCTCAGACCAAATGGCCTGTGCCATCTGCTCTAAATGATTGTTTATCGCTCTGTTTTCAATAATCCGAGCGTCCAGAGCGGAAAGTGTAGCGGCGATAGCTTCTTGCTTATCATGTGACACGGGGTAAGAAATTTCTATCTCCGAAAGCAAACGGTCACGATTCAATTCAGTTTGTCCTGTCGAACCCTCATCGAGTTGGAGAATTGCAGCCTGCCGTGCTTTTAGGGCATAGCCTAAATAGCGCGGCACGATTTTTTCATTGCCTCGGATGATAATCATGTGCCCATCAACAATGGTAGGTCGAGGTACGACACTCAACTGAGCAATTCTACCCGCTGTTCCTGTGCCGGTCGAATTAATCAATATATCCTCGTTTCGCAGGTATTTCTCCTGCGGAACGCTTCGCTTACTTAGGTCATGAAGCCGAGATTCCGCATAATTGATGGCGAAGTCACGGTTACACTTTTGGTTGAGAACATGCACAGTTTTTTCGCCCTCAACTTCAACATATGAAGGCGGTATTCCTTTCGCAATATACGAAACCAAACCTTGAAGCGGTTCAGTGCGCCACTCACTCATGCCTCACCACCTCCGTCCTCGCCATCATCCTCCTTAATTTCGTACTTGTCTTTAATCCGTTTCTCTATATCCTCCGCCGACGGCAAGGTATCCGCTAACTCCTGCGGTACAAAGTCCGATAGCCTGTATTCACTCACACCGATAGGCTTGTTGATGTCGCGCAGAGCATACTCGGCAGTCAGTCTGTCTCGCTCTTTGCAAAGCAGGATGCCGATGGACGGGTTGTCGGATTCCGACGCAAGCATATCATCCACCGCTGAGAGGTAGAAGTTCAGCTTGCCAGCGTATTCAGGGCGGAACTCCGTATTCTTGAGTTCAATCACGACATAGCAATGCAGCCGCGTGTTGTAAAACAATAGGTCGAGGTAGTAGTCCTTACCACTAACCTCCAGATGGTACTGGTTGCCGTAAAAGGCGAAGCCTGTGCCAAGTTCTATAATCGTCTTTGCAATATTGGCTACAAGCTCATCTTCTATTTCTCGCTCGACGATGCCCTCACGCTGCTCCACGAAGTCAAAGACATATGGATTTTTTAGCGTTTCAGTGGCAAGGTTGCTCTGCGGGGGTGGAAGCAGGGCTTTGTAGTTTGCGGCTTTTTCTCCGATTGCCTGCCGTTGATATGTCTTCGTGCCCACATGATACTCAAGCGAAGACAGAGACCATCCGTTCTTGATGGTCTCTGCAGCGTACCAGAGATACTCTTCCAGTGTATTTGTTTTATCAAAAAGGGCGCGATTATGAGACCATGTCAAAAGTGCCGACACTGTCTGCACTTTTTCTTCGTCTGAAACGAATTCAGCAAATTTGCGCATATACTTTAAATTGCGGGATGAATATCCCTTGGCGTTTGGAAACTCTGTTTTTATGTCACGAGCAAGGTTGTCGATAAACTTTGCGCCATACCTTGTATTTTCAATTATCACCCTGCCGATATTCCAATACAGCAGAATTTGCTCGCGGTTCGCACCAAGAACAGCGCGGTACTGGGCGCTCAGAATTTGTTCCTTGATTTGTTCCAGCACTTGGAAGTATTCGTTGTTATTTATTAACACTGTGCAACCCTCCCTCAAAAGTGCCGACAGTGTTGGCACTTTTCCGTTTTAATGTTAGGCAGTCAGATCTCAAACCCAATCGCCCCAAGCCTTTTGCGGATTTCGTCCTCCAGTTCATGGGAACGTTTGAACATCACAGAGAGTTCACCAGTTAACCGCGCCATTTTCTCATCAAATGGCTCACCGTCATCCTCCTGTTCTTCAATGCCGACGTACCGCCCAGGTGTGAGGATGTAATCCTGCTTTGCTATTTCTGAAGTAGTGACAGCGGCACAAAAACCTTTCACGTCATCGAGCGACCCACCATCAAAGGCCTGGAACGTCGCAGCAATCTTGGCGATGTCCTCGGCGGTCATCTCACGCAGGCGACGATTGACCATCGTACCCATTTTGCGGGCGTCGATGAACAGCGTCTTGCCCTTTTGTGCCTTATTGCGACTGAGAAACCAGAGCGATACCGGAATCTGCGTAGTATAGAACAATTGCGTGGGCATGGCAATGATACCCTCCACGAGGTCATCCTCGATTATCTTTTTTCGGATTTCGCCCTCGCCGCCGCTCTGGGATGACAGCGAGCCGTTGGCAAGCACCATACCGATTTTGCCGTTCGGCGAAAGGTGCGAAATCATATGCTGAAGCCATGCAAAGTTGGCATTGCCTGAAGGCGGCAGACCGTACTTCCAGCGCGGGTCGTCGTTCAAGCTGCCATCATTCCAATCCGAGAGATTGAACGGTGGATTCGCGAGGATGAAATCCGCTCTCAGCGTTTTGTGTAGGTCGTTGTAGAACGTGTCGGCGTTGTAAGCGCCGAGGTCGGCTTCAATCCCGCGAATAGCGAGGTTCATCAAAGCCATCTTTCGAGTGGTCGGGTTTGCGTCCTGCCCGAAGACGGATAAGTTATTGATATTGCCAGAGTGATGCCCTACGAAATCGGCGGACTGAACAAACATTCCGCCGGAACCGCAACAGGGATCGTACACGCGCCCTTTGAACGGCTGCAAGACCTCGACGAGCGTCCGCACCACGCAAGACGGTGTATAGAACTCCCCGGCGCGTTTGCCTTCCTGCTCCGCAAACTTGGCGAGGCAGTATTCATAGGCACGGCCGAGGATGTCTTTGCTGTCACCATGCTCTATCATCTGAATGTTGGTGAATAAGTCTACCACGTTCCCGAGGCGACGCTTGTCCAGCTCGTCACGGGCGTAGTTTTTTGGCAGAATGTCCTTCAGCCGCTTGTTCTCTTTTTCAATCGCCCGCATCGCATCATCAATGACCGTACCGATTTCCTCTTTATGCGCCGCTTCGGAGATGACACTCCACCGAGCCGAGGGCGGTACGAAAAAAACATTCACCTCAGCGTAAGCGTCTTTATCCTCCACATCGTCATCCTCAGCAAGCAGTTCCTGATAGCGAGCCTCAAATTTGTCCGAGATGTATTTCAGAAAAATAAGCCCCAACACAACATGCTTATACTCCGCAGCGTCCATATTACCGCGCAAGATATCGGCTGCCGCCCAAATCTGCTGTTCAAAGCCGAGTGACGCCGTGTTATTCCCATTTGATGTGGCTGCCATTTAATCATCCCCCTGTATGTCTGGTTCTATTTCCATAATATCGGATGTATCGCATTCCAGCGCCTTACATACCTTCACAAGAATATCTGTATTCACATTTAATCCTTTGGAGAGTTTGGCAATTGAAGCTGTGCTTATTCCGGCTGCCTCACGTAAATCCCTTTTACTCATATCTTTATCGATTAGCAGTTTCCAGAGTTTTTTATATGAAAGTCTCATGTCTGCCCTCCATCGCCCATGATTATATATCATATCACGAAGCATCTCTGTTCGCAATTCAATAGTATGCAATCGCAGAAATGTTCAAGCGTTTGCAAACGCAGAATGATTTGCTTTTATCACTTCACCCAAAATACCCATTCAACCACTCTTCAAACTCCGTGACAGTAATTTCCCCCTCCAAACACCTATCCCGCATAACCACCGCCTCATACTTCCACTTCTTGAAAGCGTCCGGCTTGACCGAACCGACTTTGAACCGCGCATGGTAACGCTTGTACGCCCGGTTGAAAACAGCCAACGCTGGGTTGTCCTTGACCTTCTGCGCGTACTTCGCAGTTGCGGCGATGGCCTGGCAGGTCTGCGTTTCCCCCACCGGAATGCGGTCGCAGTATTCTGTGGGATAATTACCTTTGAGAACAAAATGCCTTCCGCAATGCTTACACTTCTTGATTCGCAGATCAAGCTCCAGCATCTTTTCAAATTCCAGATAAAGCATCTCTTCGAGTGAACTGCACCGGTAGGATGACGCAATCGGAATCGGCATCATCCGTACCATCTCCGTCATAGTAGGAGAGATACTGTACTTTTTCTCAAATGCGTTCGGTTCCCTATGCGGAATAGTGTTTAGCGCCATGCCCGGATTCTGCTTAAACCTCGCGTGCGCTTCTTTGTCCCGCACAGTGGTCTTTACTTCCCCGAACCCATGCCATGAGAATCGGAACGACATATTCAATGGTCGCACCGGAATGGCGTCGGTCGTCTCGCAATAAAGACGAAACCTTGACGCCGCAGTGATACCCTCCAATTCCTCTGTATAGAAATCCGTGTTGCAGCAAAAATCAATCAGTCGCCTGTATTCGTTCTGCAACGAAAGCAGATATATGAAATATGTCTCAACTGTTTTGAGTGAACGCGAGTAGACGCACGGCGGAAAAAGACTTGTATACAGACAGGCGTCTATCACACTGTCCGCTACCGTCATCAGGTATTCGTAGTTTTCATAACAGATCAAATCCAGCTCTTCGTGTGTCGCAGGTTTCTTTGTGACAGGCGAAGATTTTTTAATGCCAAACTTCTCGCGCACGGCTTCGGCTGCCGGCGTGTCTTTGGTTGCCGCCTCCCGAACCTGAAACAGCGAGAGAATCACCCGCATATACCCTTTGAGGTCGGCTTCACAAAATGCAAGGAGTTGTTCCCCGATAGGGCTTTCCACCATCATACCCGCATCGGGCATATAGGGATGCTGCCAATCATCCGGCAGATCGTCCCGGTCAAACTTCTCAATCTTTTCGAGCATCTCGATGAAACGATTGCTAACCTCTATCGTCAGAACGCGCCTGTCCATATCGGCAACAACATAGTTTGCGAGATAGGAAAAGTTGATCTTGTCAGTACCACGGCGAACCTCCCGGTATCGGTCTCTGTCGGTATATTCCAAGTTTTCAAAACTGATTTCCTGCGGCACGGTGAACCCTCCATATTGGATAATGTAGATTTGCTGCGTTTTAGAAAATATATATGCTTCTAAAAAACATTGTATAAAACCGTTGCGCTTTTGTCAATCGCGGGATAGGATGGTATTAGATAATCGTATTATTCAAATACAAGATTATCTAAACAAAGCATCGACTGCGCCACAACTAAATAACCGTCGCGCATCACGGTAATGATGCGTCCGCCCGGGCAAATCGGATGGCGGTCAGAAAGTATTCCGACACTAAAAAACCATAGTGTCTGCAAGGGGCATACAAGGAAAGGAGGTAAACGGCAACACCGCAAAAAAGCCATTACAGCAGTAAGGACTCATCCAACGGTGACAGGTGACGGATAAAAACAAGGTGAGCTTTGACCTTGAACTGTCATCCGTCACCGGTAACCAAACACAGCACCAAGGAGGCTAATGTATGCAAAAACAAACACCACAGCTTGAAACCGTCAGTGCAAAAGATTTGCTGACAAGACCCGTCGAGCCGCTTTGCTTCACCATCGATGACATCCTGCCCTGCGGCCTGTTCATCCTCGCGGGCAGCGCCAAGATCGGCAAGTCGTGGCTGGCGCTGGACATGAGCAATTGTGTCGCGGGCGGCGACACTTTTTGGAACTTCCACGCTGAACAAGGAGATGTGCTGTATCTCGCCCTGGAAGATAACCATCGGCGCCTGCAGGAGCGGCTGAACAAAGTGTCCCCGTACATAGATATCGATTCTGCAACCGATATTCATTTTGTCACCGAAGCGAAAAAACTCGGCGACGGTCTTGCAGAGCAATTGATTGAATTTCTCAATAACTACCCGCAGACCAGGCTGATCGTCATCGATACCTTGCAGTACATCCGCAACAACGGAAAGTTTACCGGAACCTATTCCGGAGATTATCACGATATGGATGCCCTGCGGGAAATCATCGCGGGGCGAGAACTGTCTATGCTGCTCATCACCCACACGCGCAAGACCGGTGACGCAGACCCGGTCAACCTTATCTCCGGCAGCACTGGATTAGCCGGAGCGGTAGACGGCATCTTCGTTCTGGAAAAGGACAAAAGAGTAAGCTATACGGCGAAGCTGACCATCGCTAACCGGGATACCGTAAGCCGCCAATTTGAACTGCGGTTTGATAAGGCAAGCTGTCGCTGGCAGTTTGTCGAAGAACTGCGCGATGAAGATGAAGAAGACGGTGAGGTGGAGAGAGAATTGTACGAAATGCTTCTCATTTTGTTGGACGCCGAAAACCCAACTTGGAAAGGTACAGCGACCGATCTCTATACCGACATCATCCTGCGCAATCCGATGTTTATGATGTCGTCGATTATGGTGGCGAAGACGTTACGGCGGCGCAGGGATTTTTTGTTATCGGAATACGGAATCACCTGCACCTTTACCCGCAGCAAGTCCACTCGCCTTATTGAACTATCACGCAACGTCATTTCTGCTGATTTTGAAGTTTTAGAAGATGAGCCTTTGCGGTTAGTAGGATAGCAAGCACAGCAAAAGGATATCCTTTTGCCCGTTTTCGCTGTTTTCGCCCTTCGGCGCAAACGCAAAAATATCTTTGGGCTGCCGCCCAAACCCGCTCACAGAAAGGAGGAACGATTTGGAATCCACAGCACGAAAACCAGAACCGAACCGCAAACGCAATGTGCAGATGATACTCCGGCTTACGCCAGATGAGAAAGAGTTCATCATGTGCAAGATGAAAGCGTGCGGCTTCAGAAACATCAGCCTGTTTGTCAGGACAATGCTCATACGCGGTGAGGTGAAAATTGTTGATCTGAGCCACTACCGTGAACTCGCGAAAGAAGTCAGCCGAATCGGAGTGAACATCAATCAGATTGCAAAGGTTGCGAATGCCGACGGCAATCTCTACCCGCAGGAAATCATAGAAGTTCAGCAGCGCATGGAGGATGTATGGCGGTTACTAAAATCAAACCTATCAGAAAAACGATAGAGAAGTCTATTGCCTACATCACCAACCCCGGCAAGACAGAGAACTGCTTGTTCGTCTCTTCAGAACATTGCATACCCGAAACGGCGGCGGTAGAGTTTCAGTTTTTGCTGGACAAGGCACAGGCAGGCGGCAACACCATCGGGCGGCATCTCATACAGTCCTTCGCGCCGGGAGAGGTTACGCCAGAGCAGGCGCATGAGATCGGCAAAAAGCTGGCGGCGGAAATTCTCGGCGGCGAGTACGCCTATGTCCTCGCTACCCATGTTGACCGTGAGCATATCCACAACCATTTTGTGTGGTGCGCCGTCAATATGGTTACGCATAACCGCTATCGTTCCAACAAGGCAAGCTACCATAAAATCCAGGATGCCAGCGACCGGCTCTGCGCCGAATATTCGTTATCAGTCGTCACCGAAAAAAGCGGGCGGCGCGGCAAAGAGTATACCGAGTATCAGGCAGATAAGTTCGGAACGAGCTGGAAGACCCTGCTCCGCAGAACCATCGACGCGGCGGTCGGCTCCTCCGCTACTTTCGATTCCTTTCTGGCGTTCATGGTCGAGGCCGGGTATGAAATCAAACGCGGTAAATATATTTCCTTCCGCGCCACAGGGCAGGAACGCTTCACCCGTGCCAAGACCATCGGCGACAACTACACAGAAGAACGACTGCGTGAACGGATAACAGAACCGAAGCGCGTCTGGACGCCGCGCTTCGTGAAACCGTCCATCGAGAGGATTATCGGGAGCAATTCCAAAACCGAATCCAGCCCCGGCTACCGGCATTGGGCGGCGCTGCATGATCTGCACGCGATGGTGGACACGCACAACTATCTGTCCGAGCGCCATGATCTGAGCATTGCCGAGTTTGAAACCCACTATGCGGATTGTATCGCCCGCCGCAGCTCCGCGCAGGCGGCGTTCAACGAGGCGGCCAAACAGATAGCGGCTGACAAGGGCTACGGCGTCACAGAAAAGCTCAAGCAGCATAACGCTTTGAGAACCCGTTACGCCAAAGAGATGGCGGCGCTAAGTACAGAGATCGCCGAGATGGACAGAGTCAGAGCCAACCTGATTGCAACCCACGGCGAGCAGTTCTACAACAAAAATGCACACAAGCGAAGGGAGATGGAACTATAGGGAAAACATAATACCACAGATTTAGTATCACAAGCAATTCGTACCTTGACAACTTAATATGGCATATGCCGCAGGAGGACACATCACACATGAAGAAATCACCAAAATCCGCACCTGATTCACACACCAAGGCTCCGCCTCCGCTGGAGGCCCACGCTGTACCAGATAACTTTATTCCGTCGCAAGAGCAAATTGAAATGCTTGCCCGGCGGATGATACCGGAGATTAAAAGATTCTTTGCCGACGAGCAGGTTCAGCAGGAATTTTCCCGGTGGCTGGAATGGCAGCAAAAGATGGCGGCCTGACGGGGCGTCATGTAGTGACAGCGGGAACGGCGCAACCACCGTGCCGTTCCCAAGTCATTGTCTTGATTATGCGATATATAAATAGACTGCAACCCGTTATTGTGATATGATATGATTAATAATTGAAGCCCACAAGGAGGTTACCATGAAGATAGTAGCAGAGCGGCTCCGTCAGCTGCGCGAGGGCGCCAAGCTGTCGCAGAAGAAGATTTGTGACCTAAACGGATATCACCAGTCCGGCCTTGCCAGATGCGAGGCGGATCAGGGCACGCCGCCGCTGTCGCTGCTGCTCTGGTACGCCGATTATTTCGACGTGTCCCTCGATTACATCTTCGGCAGGACGGACGCCCCGCAGGGCAGGTTATACGCCTACAACCCCCGCGTACCCGCCGACAGCGAGCAGTTAAAGCAGTTCATCGATATGTGTTTTGACCCCGCGTCCCCTGTGAGCGGAAAACTAAAAAATACCATGATGGAGTTATTCTTGGAAGAGGGTGAAGATAAGTGAATATTGTAATCTATGCGAGGTTCAGTTCGCACAGCCAAACTGAACAATCTATCGAAGGACAGCTAAAGGTCTGCTATGAATTTGCAGAGCGCAATGGCTACAAGGTCATTGGGGAATACATAGACCGTGCGCTTACGGGCACAAGCGACGCGAGGCCGGAGTTCCAGCGGATGATTGCCGACAGCGCCAAACGCCAGTTTCAAGCAGTGCTGGTTTATCAACTTGACCGGTTTGCCAGAAACAGATACGACAGCGCCACCTACAAGGCGAAGCTGAAGAAAAACGGCGTCAAGGTTTTATCTGCGAGGGAAAACATCTCCGACGACGCTTCCGGCGTATTGATGGAAGCGGTTCTGGAAGGGATGGCCGAATACTACAGCGTGGAATTGGCGCAGAAGATCAAGCGCGGTATGGAACTCAACGCAGAGAAATGCCTGAGCATCGGCTCGGGAGTATCACTGGGATACGCGATTGACGAGAACAAACGCTATGTTATCGATGAGAGTGAAGCTGCGATTGTCCGGCGAATCTATGAGATGTACACCGGCGGTTCCACCGTGGCCAACATCATCCGGTGGCTAAATGAAAATCAGATCAAGACCCGGCTCGGCAACCCGTATAACAAGAACTCATTGCGGACGGTATTGATAAACCGGCGCTATCTTGGGATTTACATCTACAAGGATACCGAGATTCCGGGGGGTATTCCGCGCATCATTGACGACGAGACCTTTGCCAAGGCGCAGGAGGTCATGGCGAAAAACAAAAAAGCTCCGGCGAGAGCCAAAGCAACCCAGGACAATTATCTGCTGACCACGAAGCTCTACTGCGGAGAATGCGGCAAGGCGATAACGGGCGTCAGCGGCACATCACATACAGGGGCATTTTATCAATACTATCAATGCGCGGGCGCAAGGCGCAAAAGCGGATGCAGGAAAAAGGCAGTGCGAAAAGCATACATCGAAGACAAGGTCATTGAGCAAACCGTTAGCTTCCTAACGCCTGCGACCATCGATATGCTGGCGCGGTCTATTGAAGAACAATGTGAAAAAGAGCGCAACACCGAAGACATAAAGCGCATCGGGAAGCTCATCCGTAAGAACGAAACCGCGACTGCCAATCTCATCAAAGCCTTGGAAACAGGCAAGGCGGCGGACATCATCTCTGCACAGATTGAAAAGCGGCAATCGGAAAAAGCAGACCTTGAAGCGCAGCTTGCGATGGAGAAGATTCAGCGCCCGGCGCTCAAGTATGAGCAGGTGAAGTTCTTCTTTGAGCGCTTCACAAAAGGCGACCTAAACGACATTCACTACCGGCAATCGCTGGTGGACGTCTTTATCGGCCGCATTGAACTGTTCAACGACCACATGATCATCTACTACAACTCGCACGATGGCCAAAAAACAAACATCCCCGTAGATGAACCTGAAAAGGTTCGTCTACGGGGTGTTTGGTGGACCCGGTGGGGATCGAACCCATGACCTCCGCGTTGCGAACGCGGCGCTCTCCCAGCTGAGCTACGAGCCCATACGTAAAGACCGTCTATTATCCTAAAACATTGGCCCGCAAATGTCAAGCCGGGCGCGAGGCGTTTTGGTAGGGTTTTGGCAGGGTTTTAGCCGGGTTTGGGCAGATTTTTAAGCCGGCCGGGTATTGCCGGCGCTTCTCTGCCCCTGCGCACTAACCGGCGAAAACTGTTGATTTTCATATAAGAATCGGCTATACTGTTATCTGCCCGCACACATACCCGGCAATCCGTGCTTTACAATTGCACGCCCGCCGGCCACATAGCACGGCCACACCGGCGGCTCTGGAGAAGTACTCAAGAGGTCGAAGAGGCTCCCCTGCTAAGGGAGTAGGGCGTTAACGCGTCGCCAGGGTTCAAATCCCTGCTTCTCCGCCAAATGAAAACGTCAACATTGATACAATGTTGGTGAGCAATGAAAGCCTGTGTTTACAGGCTTTTTTGCTTTGTCGGGGCAAAAAACCGCCGTTTCGGAGGGACTCCGGACGGCGATTTTTGAACCCGTTCGTGTTCGGGGTGCACCCGATGCCCCTTCGCGCCCCGCCTTTCGTGTACAAGTTTAGGTTTCGTGTGCGGAGTATAAGGAAACGTGTGTAAGGTGTTGCCAATCGTATACAGGTGCACCCCGTGCCTTCTTTACCCCGCCGCCAGCCGTTTCCCTCCGACAAGTATTGTCAAGGGGCATGTTAAAAACAATAAATAAAATCGTTTATGCGATGTATTTCCTCTCTTATGCCCTTTGGGTTAGTGGGCAGA
>QMCD01003278.1_pt1 | contig 11755 bp, 6 predicted proteins | sample 1821841 | NCBI WGS metagenome assembly QMCD01 (sample SAMN01991225, study PRJNA193472) | Termite gut metagenome, whole genome shotgun sequencing project. | isolation source: worker | host: Macrotermes natalensis | reverse complement strand
TGGTGTCCGGCCCGGTGAGCATTGCGCCGCCGGAGGGGGTGCGCGTGACGAGTGTGCAGAGCGCGGCGCAGATGTTTGACGCGGTAATGGAAGCGAAGGCGGACGCGGATATCGTGATCGCGTGCGCGGCGGTTTCCGATTACGCGCCCAAAGAAATGAGCGGGCAAAAACTGAAAAAGACCGACGGGCTTGTGCTCGAACTGGTGAAGACGAAGGATATACTCGCGGCGCTGGGAAAAGAGAAAAGCTATTATCTCTGCGGATTTGCGGCGGAAACGCAAAATGTGGAGGAATACGCGCGGGAAAAACTGCGAAAAAAGAACCTTGATATGATCGTGGCAAACGATGTGTCGGGTGACGGGATAGGCTTTGACAGCGCGGACAATGAAGTGGTGATCTTTAAGAAAGACGGCTCCACGCACGCGGTAGGCAAAGCGGGGAAAGACCAGATCGCGCGGGAGATATTACGGGAGATCGCGCGGGATTTGGACGGATGAGGTGCGGCTTATATATTTCCCGGTGGTTGTGTATTGAAGTTATTCTTTAGGTTTGGCGACGGGGTAACACAAGTATTAAGCAGGGCGTATACGAACGAGGGCAAAGGTGAAAATATCCTGTATGTTCTTTTAGGTATTCCTCACGGGTCAAGGAGCCTGCGGCGCATTATATGCCTCCGGCGGTTCAGAACCTACGGTTCTAAAAACTCCCTTAAAGGCAAAGGCATATACAGAAGTGCCACGCCTTACAATCCTATAAAATCATCTCTTTATTCTGTTCAATCACTTTTGATGTGGACGTTTTAAGTAAGGCTGTGCACGGGAGTTATTATAGCCCGGCGGTTGCTGCGCAGCAAAAGTCCACGCACGTTGACAGCACTTTACCGAAACGATATAATTATCTGATGGGAAAATGGAAGTCTATTTGTGTTCCCGAAAGGAGTTTCTTACTTGGAAATAAAAGCGCCCAAGGGCACAAAAGACGTATTGCCGCAAGACAGTTACAAGTGGCAATATGTAGAAAACATCGTGCGCGAGATCACCGCGCTCTATGGATACCGCGAGATACGCACGCCGGTGTTTGAGCATACCGAGCTTTTTTTGCGCGGGGTGGGCGATACAACGGATATCGTGCAAAAAGAAATGTATACGTTTGAGGATAAGGCCCGCCGGTCGGTCACGCTCAAGCCGGAGGGGACGGCGGGCGTGGCGCGCGCGTTCATCGAAAGCGGCCTTGCGGCGGAGGCGCAGCCTACAAAACTGTATTATCTTTCTACACCCGTGTTCCGGTATGAGCGGCCGCAATCGGGCAGGCTCAGGGAGCACCATCAGTTTGGCATAGAGGTGTTTGGCGCGCCGGACGCGAGCGTAGATGCGGAGGTTATATCTGTGGCGCTTACGCTGTTTGAGCGGCTTAAAATAGGAAATTTGAGACTGAATGTCAACAGTATCGGTTGCCCGGGGTGCCGGCCCGCATACCATGAAAAACTAAAAGAGTATTTGCGGGAGAATTTTGACGCGCTTTGCCCCCTGTGTAAAGACCGGTTTGAAAAAAACCCGCTGCGTATACTCGATTGCAAAGAAGAAAAGTGCAGGGCGCTCGTGCAAAAGGCGCCGGTGATGATCGATTGCCTGTGTGAAGAATGCGGCGCGCATTTTACCGCGCTACAAACGTATTTGAAGGCGCTGGGAACCGCGTATAGCGTCAACCCGTTTATCGTGCGAGGGCTGGATTATTACACGAAAACGGTGTTTGAAATTATTTCGGACAGCATCGGCGCGCAGGGCACGGTGTGCGGCGGCGGCAGGTACGACGGGCTGGTCAAAGAGATCGGCGGGCCGCCTATGGCGGGGATCGGTTTTGGCCTGGGGATAGAACGGCTGCTGCTTGTAATGGAAAACGAGGGGATCGCCATTCCCGCGCCTGCGCATGTGGATGTGATGGTCGTATCGCACGGGGAGGCGGCGCGGGCGGAAGCGGTGAAGCTGGTGGCGGAACTGCGGCGCGCCGGGGCGAAGGCGGATATGGATCACACCGGGCGCAGCGTTAAGGCGCAGTTTAAATATGCCGGGAAATTGGGCGTAAAAAAAGTGCTGGTGCTGGGGGAAGACGAATTAAAAAACAACACGGTGCTGGTGAAGGATATGGAAAACGGCGGGGAAAAAGCCGTGGACAGAAATCTAATTATAGAGATGAACTAGGAGAGAACGCATGGGAGAGTTTTTAGCGGATTGGAAGAGAACGGCGCTTTGTACGGAGTTTACGGCGGAAGATGTCGGGCGGGAAGTGACGCTGATGGGCTGGGCGGATACCCGGCGCGATTTGGGTGCGCTTATTTTTATAGACCTGCGGGACAGGTCGGGCATTATGCAGGTGGTGTTTGACGAATCCGCGTTTAAGGGGGATTTTCAGCGCGTGGCGCATATCCGGAGCGAATATGTGCTGGCGGTGAAAGGGAAAATCGTAAAAAGGTCGGAAGACACGGTGAACCCTAAACTGCCCACCGGTTACATCGAGGTGAAGGTTGCCGAGCTGAAAGTGTTGAGCGCGGCGGAGACGCCGCCGTTTGAAATAGAGGATGGTTCCAAAGTGCGCGAGGAGCTGCGGCTTAAATACAGGTATTTGGACCTGCGCCGCCCGGATATGCAGAAAAACCTGATGGTTCGCAACAAAATAGCGAACGCGGCGCGTGGATTCTTGCAGGGGGAAGGCTTCCTTGATATTGAAACGCCCATGCTGCAAAAAAGTACGCCCGAGGGCGCGCGCGATTACCTTGTGCCCTCGCGCATAAGGGAAGGCTGTTTTTACGCGCTGCCGCAATCACCGCAGCTCTTTAAACAGCTTTTGATGGTTTCCGGCTTCGACAGGTATTTCCAGATCACAAAATGTTTTCGCGACGAAGACCTGCGCGCGGACAGGCAGCCGGAATTTACGCAGATAGACATGGAGCTTTCGTTTGTGGAAGCGGAAGACGTGATGCAGGTAAACGAGCGGCTGATGCGGCATATTTTTAAAGAAGTGATGGAACTAGATATCCCGCTGCCGTTAAAACGGCTGACATACAAAGAAGCAATGGAACGCTTCGGCAGCGACAAGCCGGACACGCGTTTTGGTCTTGAGCTTAAGGACGTGAGTGATATTGTGGAAAAAACGGAGTTCAAGGTGTTTAGCTCGGTGGTGAAAAACGGCGGCAGCGTGCGCGCGATAAATGCCAAAGGGTGCGCGAATATTTTCGCGCGGCGCGAGATAGACTCGCTGGTGGATTTCGTGAAAATTTACGGCGCGAAGGGCATGGCGTGGATTTCCATAAAAGAGGACGGCCTAAATTCGCCCATTACGAAATTTATGACGGACGACGAAGTAAGCGCGATCATGAAGCGGCTGGACGGGCAGGTGGGCGACATACTGTTTTTTGTGGGCGACAAAAACACCGTGGTGTTCGACTCGCTGGGCGCGCTTCGGCTCAAGCTGGCCGAGCGGCTGGAATTGATCAAAAAGGATACGTGGGATTTGTTATGGGTAACGGAATTCCCGTTGTTTGAGTATTCCGAGGAGGAAAAGCGGTATGTGGCAAAACACCACCCGTTTACTTCGCCTATGGATGAGGATATCGGCAAAGTGACCGACGACCCGGAAAATGCGCGCGCGAAAGCGTATGACATCGTGTTAAACGGTAACGAGATCGGCGGCGGAAGCATAAGGATACATAGCAGCGAATTGCAGGAAAAAATGTTCGCGGCGCTGGGGTTTTCCAAAGAGGAAGCGTGGGAGCGGTTTGGTTTTTTGATGGAAGCGTTCAAATATGGCACACCGCCGCACGGCGGGCTGGCTTATGGGCTGGATCGTCTCGCCATGCTGCTTTGCGGCGTTCCTTCCATACGTGATGTGATCGCTTTCCCCAAAGTGCAGAACGCGGCCGACCTAATGACGAACGCGCCCGCGCCGGTGGATAAGAAACAGTTGCGCGAGCTTCATATCAAAGTAACGGAGCGGGAATGAAAGAAACGGGCAAAGTAGTGGAAATAGCCGGAGATACGGCGTATCTGTTTTTCAACCGCACCGCCGCCTGCGCGAAATGCGGCGCTTGCGGCATGACGGCGGGACGGAACACCATCACCGTACCGGCGAAAAATACGCTGCACGCAAAAGTGGGCGACCGTGTGGAACTGGAATTTACGGCGAAGAACGCGCTTTCCTCTTCGGCGATCGCGTATATTTTCCCGCTTGCCATGCTGCTCTTGGGGGTGCTGATCGGCTACAATGTGCCGCAGACGTTTTTTGACCCGCCGGACGCGCTTGCGGCGATACTCGGCATCGTGTTCGCGGCGGTTTCCTTTGTGGTGCTGCGCCTGCTGAACCCGTTTTTCAAAAGGAAGTTCGCGCATGTATATTCTATGGTCCGCTTGGCGGAGCCGGGGGAAGAAGACCAGATTGGCTGATGTGCTATGTATTTGAAAAGAATTGAGCTGAACGGCTTCAAATCGTTTCCGCATAGAAAAGAAATTATCGTGAACAGCGGTATTACCGGCGTCGTGGGGCCAAACGGCAGCGGCAAGAGCAATATCGCCGATGCTTTGCGTTGGGTTTTGGGCGAGCAAAGCTCTAAAAACCTGCGCGGCGCGAATATGCAGGATATCATTTTCAACGGCACGCAGTCGCGAACGAGAAAATCGTATTGCGAAGTATCGCTGGTGTTCGACAACGCGGACAGAAAGGTGGACATTGATTACACCGAGATAGCGGTCAGGCGCAAGATGTACCGGTCGGGCGAGAGCGAATACGCCATCAACGAGGCGAATTGCAGGCTCAAGGATATACTCGAGCTGTTCCGCGATACGGGGATCGGCAAGGAAGGGTATTCTATCATCGGGCAGGGGCGGATCGACGAGATATTAAACAGCAAGCCTGTGCAGCGCAGAAAGGTGTTTGAGGAAGCGGCGGGTATTGCCAAATACCGTGCGCGCAAGGAGGAAGCCGAACGCAACCTGCAAAAGACGGCCGACAATATCGTGCGGATAGACGATATCATCGCCGAGCTGGAATTGCAGATCGGCCCGCTTCGGGAACAGATGCACGAGGCAAAGGATTACAATGTGCTGCGCGAACGGCTGAAAACACTGGAGATCAACACATTCCTGTACCAATATAGCCGCACAGCCGAGCGTATGGGGAAGATGGACGAGCAAGTGGCGGCGCTGGAGCAGGAATTTGACGAGATAACCGCCGAGATCATCAAAATGGGCGAAGCGCAGGCTGAAACCAAGCGGGACGCGGCGCTGCTGCAAGAGGAGATCGACGCGCGCAATACAAAAGTGAGCGGGCTGTTGCAGCGGCAGGAAAAACTCAAAGGCGAGCGCGGCCTTTTGGAAGAGCGCGAAAAGAACTGCCGTGCGGGGATAGAAGAGAACGATACGCGCCGCGCGGGAATGGAGCAAACGGTTTCCGCGAATAGGGAGCGGATCGGGGAGATCGATAAAGAGGTCAGCGAACTGAACGCTGTGCTGGACGAGCAATATGCCGTTATTTGCGCGCGCCGGGAGAGTTTAAAAGACGTGGCGGCGGGCGCGGGCGAACTGGACGAATTGCGGCGGGATGTGGAACAGGCGCGCACGGCGCTGCAAACGTGCAGGATAGAGCACAGCGAACGCGCGGTACGCGTGGACGCGCTGCAAAGCAAATGCGCGGAGCTGGCGCAGCAGGCACAGCGGCACAAAGAGCATTTTGGCGGCATGGAAAAGCAGATCGGGGACGCGAAGGAACAGCTTGCGGTATACGACGAAACAAGCGCCGCGCTGCGCGGCAGGGTAAACGAGATTTCGCGGGAGGCCGCGCAGGCAAAAGACGAAGAGAAAAAACAGGCGGAGCTGCTCTCCGACGTGACCCGCGCGCTCAATGAAGACCAGTCGCGCTACAAGCTGCTTTCCGACATGAACGAGGAATACGAGGGGTATTTTGACAGTGTGCGGCTGCTTTTGAAAAAATCGATCGACGCGCCGCTCATTGCGTCAAAAATAAAAGGCGTGCTTGCCGAAGTGATCAAAGTCCCGCAAAAATATGAAACGCCGCTGGAAGTGATACTCGGCAACGCGCTGCAAAATATTGTGGTGGAAACGGACGGCGACGCCAAGGAGATCATCTCCTACCTGCGCAAAAACAACCTTGGGCGGGTGACTTTTTTGCCGGCAAAGTCGCTGAAAGTGAAGTACCTAAAGCCGGAGGAAAAAAAGCTGCTCGCAATGGAGGGCGTATACGGCGTTGCGAGCGAAGTGATAGAGTGCGGCGAAGCGGTGCGCCCGGCGGTGGATTTCTTGCTGGGGCGCACGGTGATCGTGGAAGATATGGACTGCGCCGTGGCGCTTATGCGAAGAGCGGATTACGCGTTCCGTACCGTCACGATGCAGGGTGATTTTATCAAGCCGGGCGGCGTGATCACAGGCGGCAGCCTAAAGCAGAAAAATACCGGCCTGCTTTCCAGGAAGCGCATGGCGGATGAGCTTGCTAAATCGGTGGAGCGGAATAAGAAAGAGCGGCAAAAGCTTGAGGCCGCCATGGAAGTGTTCCGCGAAAAAGAGCGGGAACGGCAGCGCGGGCAGCAGGCCGCGCTGGAAGAACTGCGGCTGATGGAGATTGCGCAGGCGGCGGTAAAGCAGACGCTGGCGCACTTAACGGCGCAGTTGGAAGAACGGGATGAAACGGGCCTTTCTCTTTTGGAATCGCTTGATGAAGCGAAAACAGAGTACGGGCGGGCGTGCAGTGCGGCGGAGGAAGCGCGGGAAGAGGCCGAGTCTCTTGCGGCTACGTATGATGGACTGGCGGAGAAACTGGCGGCGGCGGAGGAAGCGCGCGTGCTTGCGGCAAAAGAGAACGCTGCGCAGCGCGACGAGCTTTCGGCAATGGAGATCGCGCATACGGAAAAGGGCAACGAAAAGGCCATACTGCTGGCCGAGGCGGAGCATCTCCGGGCGGCAAACCGAACGTCCGCCGAAGCGATAGAAAGCGTGCATACGCAAAACGAAACGCTGAAGCGGGAATGGGACGCCGTCAAAAAGCGCAAGCATGAGCTGATGGAAGAGATCGACGATACCATCGTGGAGATCAAAAACGCGGGCGCGCTGGTGCAGGATAAACTTGCGGACAGGGAACGGCTTGCGGACGCGCTGGCGCAAAGCGAGCAAAAAGCGGCGGCATATGGCGAGCGCAAAAACCTGCTGATTGAGCAGAAGTATAAGGTGATCGCGAACCGGGAGAAAGCGGAGCTTGCGCGTGAGTCCATGCAAAATAAGATTTGGGAGGACTATGGTCTCACATACGGGAGCGCGCTGGAATTTAAAGACGAAGAGTTCGGCTTTGCGGGCGCGGTGCGCGAAACAGAGGAGATACGCGAAAAGCTGCGCGCGATGGGCGCGGTGAACCCCAACGCGATAGAAGATTACGCGCGCGTTTCCGAGCGGTACGAGAGCTTAAAGACGCAGCGTGAGGATTTGGTACAGGCGGGCGAAGATTTGAAAATCGTGATAGAGGGCCTGCTGACCGGCATGACGGCAAGTTTCCAGGAAAAATTTGACTTGATCAACCGCCACTTTATATGCGTGTTTAAAGAGCTTTTTGGCGGCGGCCACGCCGAGGTGCAGCTTCTGGAGGAAGAGAACGTGATGGAGTCCGGCATCGACATCATTGCCGAACCGCCCGGAAAGAAACTGCAAAGTATTTCGCTGCTTTCGGGCGGGGAAAAAGCGCTCACCGCCATCGCGCTGATGTTTGCCATGCTTTCCATCAACCCGTCGCCCGTGTGCCTTTTAGATGAGATCGACGCGCCGCTCGACGACGCGAACCTGATCCGCCTCGCCGAATACCTGACAGGGCTTTCCAAAGGCCTGCAATTTATTGTGATCACCCACCGGAAGCCCACGATGGCGATTTGCGATACGCTGTATGGCGTGGCTATGCACGAGCGCGGCGTTTCGGATATCGTATCCGTACAACTGGAAGGAGCGTAACGAAAATGGGATTGTTTGATAAAATCAAAGAAAGAATGAATAAGACGCGGGAGAATATATCTTCCCGCTTAAACAGCGTGATAAAAAACTTCCGCAAGGTAGACGAGGGCTTTTTCGAGGAACTGGAGGAGGCGCTTATTTTGTCCGATCTAGGCGTTACAACGACGGATAAAGCGGTGGATGCGTTGCGCGACGTGGTGAAGGAACAAAAGATCACGGACCCGGCGGAGATCAAAACGGCGCTTTGCCGCATACTTGCCGAATCGATGCAAGCGCCGCCGCTGGACATAAAAAAGCCTACGGTTCTATTGATCGTAGGGGTGAACGGCGTGGGAAAAACGACGGCGATAGGCAAGCTTTCGGCTTATTTTGGCGCACAGGGCAAGCGCGTGATCATAGCGGCGGCGGATACGTTCCGCGCGGCGGCGGCCGAGCAGCTTTCCGTGTGGGGGCAGCGCACGGATACGCGCGTGATAAAATACGCGGAGGGCGCGGACCCCGCGGCGGTGGTGTTTGACGCGATCGACGCGGCAAAGCACGCTGAAGCCGACCTTTTGATTATTGAGCTGCACAACAAAAAGAACCTGATGAGCGAGTTGGAAAAGATCGATAGAGTGATCGATAAGTCGTACCCTGGGGCGAACAGGGAGACGTTCCTTGTGGTGGACGCGACGACGGGGCAGAACGCCATTTCGCAGGCGGAGGTGTTCCACGAGAGCGTGAAGCTCACAGGGATTATACTGACAAAGCTGGATGGTACGGCAAAGGGCGGCGTTGTGTGCGCGGTGAAAGACATGACGGGCGTGCCTGTGCGGTTTATCGGCATAGGGGAAGGTGTGGATGATTTACAGCCGTTTGATGCGGAGGAATTCGCGCGGGCGATTATAGAACCGTAAGGGAGCAATATAACAAGCAAAATGGATTATGGCTGTATGCTGTTATTGTTTAGCTTTTCTTTACTAACGACGCTGCTTCCGTCACAATCTCTTTGTCAAACCCCATATATTCCAGTAGCTTGATTGCATTGGTGCTGCGGGAAGGGCCTGCTTTAAGCAAATAGTCGAATGTGATCAAATCATCCGCAAACTGTTCACAGAAGTGATAGTTGTCATAAATATTTTTTAACAGCTGTGTTAGTTCAATGTCGTGAGAGGCAACAATACAGAGACTTTCGGTGGTATGCAGTTGCCTTAGGACGGCAGTTGACGCCGCGATGCGCTCAGGCGTATTTGTGCCGCGCAAAATTTCATCGACAAACACAATGCACCGCTGCGACTTACAGTAACCAATAATGCGCTGAAGCGATTTTATTTCGGTTATAAAGTAGCTTTCGCCGGAAAGAATATTATCCTTTAGCGCCATCGATGTCGCAATATGGGAAAAACTGAATTTGTATTGCCTGGCGCAGCAAGTATGAATCGTTTGCGCCAGAATGCAATTAACCGCTACTGTCTTGATAAAAGTAGACTTTCCGGAAGCGTTTGAGCCTGTGATGATGCTATCGTTGGTAATCTGCGCGGTATTTGTTATTGGATTGGCAAGCAGGGGATGATACAGATCCGAAAATGAAACCGTATTCTGTTCTTGAAAATTTGGCACGCAATAGTGTTGCAAGCTATGCCTGTATGACGCGATACAAATGGCAGAATCAATTTCGCCAATCGTTTCATATAATCGGCCAAACTCGCTTGCATATTTGTTCATCGCATGGACAATTCTGTTATATTGAATCAGGTCAACAAGAAAAACCGCTTTGAAAATCAGAACAAATATTTCCGCTTCCGCGAGGCCTTGTTGTGATTTCCCGGAAACAAATCCACCCAGGTGCCGAAAGGGTTCTATTAATGGCAAAATATCATATTCAAACCGGCACAGTTCCGCCCCCATTTTTTTGTGCAACCGTTTGGCCCCATGCAGCATTGCTAAAAAATATTGAATGCTCTCAAACTCTCTGTCAAACATCATGTGTGTTACGCCATAAATTACAATATTAACGCCTATGGCGCCCAATGCAATAACGCTCCCCGCAAGTACGGAGATGGGCAGAAGCAGTAAGCCAGCGATTGGCAAAAGCGCCATAGCAGTATACAGCCAGCGGAACCGCAATTCTTTGGTGTTCGCATGAAAAAGACAATAACTCAAATGATTGTTTCTTTTCTTTCCAACGCCAATCAGGATTTTTTGAATCAATAACCGTTTTTCGGGGTGTTCGGCAAGCCACTTAATAAAGTGCTCTCTTTTCTCTAGTTCCGTACTGCCCGACTCCAGTTCATGTAAAAGATGATATAAATATTCTTCGCCAACCGAACAGGCACACGCGTTGATTCGCGTAAACACCTCATCCATGTTGAGGTCATTCCATGTTACCGCGTCTATTCTTTTGCTATATGCAACATGCGCCGCATAGTGATGTTGATAAGAGGAAATGGAGTCCATATCAAACGAATTGGTTTGTGGAATTTCGCCAAATGCGTTCATAATGTGAAGGTCATTCATTTTCCTTGACTTTTTCAAGAACAAGGCAATGGCAACGATTAGGGCTATTACTCCTACCACAATAAGCGGCAGAAAGCTATGATTTATATTCGCGGGCATTCGCTTCTAACCTCGTAATGCAAATTCTGATTTCATTATAGCACAAGGGTAATTGCATTAGAAATAAAAAACAAAGTAAATAATACTATGAATTTCCTTTTAATTCCACTAGCAGAGAACCCCACACCGTTTGTTGCGGCGCAGGGTTCTTTCGCTTTATAGATAATCTGTACGGCCACGGGAAACCCCGTTTATCCGGCCTTTCTGCTACGCGGCAAAATCAGCCACGTTTTCTTTTGTTACCGCTGTAAGCGGGGTGTTGACCATCTCTTCCAACGTGCCACCTTCCAGCAGCTTGATAGCGGCCTTTACGCCTTCATAGCCTTGCGCGCGGGGATCCTGCGCGATATCCGCGTACATGGCGCCGCTCTCGATATAGGAAACGGCTTCCGGGATCAAGTCAACCGCCGTTACCTGAATCTTGCCTGTCAAACCGGCGTTTTCGATTGCGTTGCAAGCGCCGATGCCCATTTCGTCGTTCTGGCAGAAGATACCTTTTAGGTCTTCGCCATACTTCTGGATCCAGTTCTCGGTGATAACCATCGCTTCGTCGCGCGCCCAGTTTCCGATATCGTCCGCAACCAGTTCAACATTCGGGAATTCATTTTCCAGAACTTCCATCATGCCGTCGCCGCGAAATACTTCGGAGGACTGCCCCGCAAGGCCGCGGATTGTGCCAATCTGGCCTTCGCCGCCAATCGCTTCGCAAAGCGCGCGCGTCGCCAGCCTGCCCGCTTCCGTGTCATCCGAAAGGATGGATGTGGCCGGTTTCACGTTGTTGAACAGGTTTGTAACGGCAATACAGGGAATGCCCGCCGCATCGCATTTTTCCACAACGGGCGCCGAAGCGTCGGCGTCAACGGCGGACACAAGGATCGCATCCATACCGGCTGCGATCATACTCTCGCACTGGGAGATTTGCAATGCCGGGTCGCCGTTTGCGTCGTTTACCGTAAGAGTGATACCCAATTCGTCACAAGCCTCCTGCGCGCCGTTTGCCACAGTAATCATGTACTCCGTTACTTGTGTCTGGCACAGATACCCAAACTTCAGCGAAGAGTAATCGATCGTGCCCTCCGCGTCCGGTTCTTCTGCAGGCGCCTCGCTTGCGGGCGCTTCACTTGCAGGCACTTCGCTTGCGGGGGCCTCACTTGCGGGCGCTTCGC
>QMCD01002613.1_pt1 | contig 11759 bp, 9 predicted proteins | sample 1821841 | NCBI WGS metagenome assembly QMCD01 (sample SAMN01991225, study PRJNA193472) | Termite gut metagenome, whole genome shotgun sequencing project. | isolation source: worker | host: Macrotermes natalensis | reverse complement strand
TTTTCAGCCCCCGAGATCACCGCCGTGTCGTATCCGAACAGCAGGCCTCCGATCGTTGCCACCAGTGTGATGCCTATTATATAGGCCATGTTGTATTTTCCCTGCATAAAGTTTAGGTTGTGTTATAGATATAATACGATTTCGTTTGCACAGTTATCGTACAAAATTATAAAAAAAATCGAAAGAATGCACCGTCCGACGGGATAATCGTTCGAACTCACGTGCATGTCGTCGAAATCCCGACAGACTGTCCGGATCGGCAATCATGGGAACGACTCTTTTTTTGATTCAAATTGCGCATAATTACGGTTCGGATTATATGTGGTTCAGGTCTGGCATACACTCTTTTCGGTTCAATAAGTAAGTTTTTGCAGCAAAAATTTGGAGAATTCGATTTTTTTTATATAGATTCGCGAATGGAAATGTTTGACCCTAAAAACGTTCTAAATGAAAACTTTACGTTACATCTTTAGCGCCGGAGTGCTCATGAGTGGTCTGTGTGCGGGGTTTGTGGCTTGTAATGAGCCCAAAGACTCGGAACAAAACGAAGAAGGAACGGAAATTCAACCCGTTTCTGTGAGTGAAGTAGATGCAGGATTATCCGCATTTTTAGGAGCCAACAACGGTACGATCGTACGGTCTTTGTTTGACGATGGGAAACTCATTGCAGGGAAAGACAGTTGTGTCATGATTAATAGCGAGGATGAACTCCCGGAAACGGATTATCTCGGTAATACCATCGAATATCCGGCCATCGATTTCGACTTCTACACTCTGGTTCTCGGCCATTATGCCGCTTCAACTTCAGGAAACGTTCTTATGGGTCAACGCCTTTTCGTCGGTTCTGAAAAAATCACAATGTACATTTCCGTTAACGAAACAATGGGGGGAATTACAACATTCCCCGCGAAAACCTTTTGGGGATTGTACCCGAAACTTCCGAACTTGCCGATTAGTGTTGTGCGTAAATAAATAAAAACCCTGAAAACTATGAAATTTCTAATCGTAGTTTCGTAAAAGAAATAGATTGATTGTGCAGGAATTTGATGCAAGATTCTTGCTTTTCGCGATTTAATGTACAGCAGATCAATTAAAAACACAACTTGTATGAAAAAGAAATTGACGTTGTTTTTTGCCGGAGTGCTCATGAGTGGTCTGTGTGCGGGGTTTGTGGCTTGTAACGAGCCTAAAGGCCCTGAATATCCTGAAGTAATTGGAGTGGTTCCCTTACTTGAATCCGATGTGCCTACAGATGTTTCCGTCTTTTTCAAGGAACACCTGAACCCTGCTCTCTCTGATTATTTTCCACGTGAAGATGATAATAATGAACCCGTGTTTTCGACGATCAACAGTAAAGAGGAGTTAAAAGCTGTCGTACCCTCTTCCGTTGAATTGCCTGAGATCGATTTCGAGAAATACACGCTTGTTATCGGACGATATATGTCAACTGGTGGAGCTTTCATTGAGAGTCAGAGCATAGATACCGAACCCGACATAATGGAATTGAATCTGACATTTGGTTTGAAGCCCGGTGTGGCAATGATGTTTTGGCGGGACTATTGTGGACTTTACCCAAAACTTCCGCAGAAACCTATTGTCCTGAATCAATATTAATAGAACCCCCACTTGGCACAAGTTGATAAACCCATATCTTTGCCAGCAATGGCTGAATTTATCAATAAAACTTGGATGTCTCGAATATTTTCTTCGCCTTTACGTAAAATATCATTCGCGCAAACCAAAAACTAACGATTATGAAAAAGACATTAATCTTATTTTGTGCCGGAGTGCTCATGAGTGCTCTGTGCGTGGGTTTTGTGGCTTGTAATGAGCCCAAAGACTCGGAACAAAACGAAGAAGGAACGGAAATTCAACCTGTTTCTGTGAGTGAAGTAAATGCCGAATTGGCCACATTCTTAGATGACAACGACGGCATGATTATGGGGTCTTTGTTTGATGAGGGGAAACTCATTACAGGGAAAGACAGTTGTGTCATGATTAACAGTGAGGATGAACTCCCCGGAACGGATTATATCGATAATACCGAATATCCGGCCATTGATTTCGACGCGTATACATTGGTTATAGGAGGGTGTTTTAAGGGGGATACGGCATGGAATATAGCCCAACAGAGTATCGTTGTCGGGCCGAAAGAGATCACAATGTATATACAAGCCGAGAGACCGGAAGACATGGGGGGATTTGCTATACCTTCGATAATCCCATTTTGGGGATTGTACCCGAAACTTCCGAACTTGCCGATTAGTGTTGTGTGTAAATAATTAAAAGTTATGAAAAAACGATTAACCCCTATCGTCCTGTTAGCTTTTATACTAACTGGATGTATCGAAGACGTGTCGATTTCGGATACCGACAATAACGAGACGGAAACAGCTACTCGATCTTCGGGACATGAGGAAGATATATTCTACTATAACTTCGATGAGAAGGTGTATTTGACACCAAAGAAGGATCGGTTATTTGTGAAGTTTGCTCCGGATGCAACGGAGGAGCAATTTCAGGCTATTGTCAAAAATAATGTTCTCTCGCAAAAGGTAAACGTCAACAGGGACGCCCATTTTGTAAAAGGAGGCGATTTTAATACTCTTACTCTTGAGGTACCACAGTCCAAGGAGGCGCTAAATGTTCTTAAATCCAGGAAAGAGATCGTTTCAGCGGAATATTTGTTGGAATACGACGGACATGTGTCTGCTATCACCGACGAATTTTTGGTCAAAATTAAAGATGGAACATCCCGGGCTCAACTACAAGAATTGGCAGAGAAATATAGTTGTACCGTTAGCGAACGAGACTGGTTCGGAGGTGGAGTTGCATTTGTGATTAGCGTTACAAAAGCGTCCGGACTCAATGCCATAGGTATGGCCAACCTGTTTTATGAGACCGGACTGTTTGAGAGTGCCGCTCCCAATTTTTTCCGGTTTAACGTATTCTCTTCCAGCGACACCCATTATGGCGATCAATGGAATTTAAAAAGTACCGGGCAGTACGGAAGCTCGGTAGATATTAATGTAGAGCAAGCTTGGGCTGTAACCAAAGGCCGTTCCGATATTGAGATTGCAGTTATTGATTCGGGAGTGGATTTGACTCACCCCGATCTGCAAGCCAATCTTCTTCTTTCAGAGGGATACGATGCTACCGGAAGGGGTTCTGCCGGAGGGTATGTCTACAATCACGGATACACTAATGATCCAATGATCCACGTCAATAACTCTCACGGAACGGCAGTCGCCGGTATTATTGGTGCCATACAAAATAACATAGGAATAACGGGCGTGGCCCCCAACTGTAAAATTATTCCTATACGGGCTGGTGATGAAATTGGTATGACAGATGCCTGGGCTATTGCAGCCTTCGAGTGGGCGTACGCAAGGGCAGATGTTATTAATTGTTCTTGGAGCTCTCCTCAACCAAATCCACTACTTACCGCAGCAATTAATAAGGCTACTACACAAGGCAGAGGCAATAAAGGTTGTGTCGTTGTAGCTGCTTCCGGTAATGCTAATCTTTCCACAGTCGGTTATCCGGCATCATTGGCAAATGTGATTGCGGTCGGAGCCGTTTCACTGAATGGCCAAAGGAAAAGTCTTGGTACGCCAGATGGGGAGCAATGGGGAAGTAATTACGGTTCGGCGTTAGATGTTGTAGCTCCGGGCGTATTGATACCAACGACGGATATACAAGGAGGGATAGGTATAAATGACGATTTGAAAATTCATACACGTAACGGAGGTAACAAAAGATCGAGCGACTACACTACAGATCAGAATTACACGGCTTGGTTCAACGGCACTTCCGCCGCCGCCCCGCAAGTTTCCGGCATCGCGGCGTTGATATTGTCAAGCAACCCCAACCTTACCGGGGAGGAGGTTGAATGGGCCATAAAGAAATCCGGATCCCGATATTCGAATCCCGATCTCTTTATGGGTAACGGCCTGGTCGATGCGGCGGAGGCGTTGTTCTCATCCGCGTCGATTCTTATAACCAACGCAGGAGGAAGCGGTGCCACTCCTGTTATCAACACCTGCACCAATTCGACGGCGACGTTGTCGAAATTGCCGACCGCAACTTCCGGTTACACCATCACCTGGCGCGGAACCCCGGGGATACAGATAGTCAGCGGACAGGGTACGCAAAGCATCTCCTTTCGCAAACATGCAACCTCTACTGAAGAGACATTCAGTCTTTATGCCGATATTTACATTGGCGGCAGCAAGGTAAAAACGTTTGAGTCGTTCGTCATGCGATCGGCTCCATCGGTGGTTACCGCGGTTTCGGTAGTGAACGGTGATGGTAACGGGGGTATGTCGTTCCAGTTAATTGCAGAGCCGGGGGACTATAATTCTTCGACCTATTACGAATGGCGCTCGTCCGATCCTTCAAGGGCCGTATTGTACTACACGTCCCAGGGCTTTGGGAAATATGAAGAGTATCTTCAGTGTACGGAGCCCGGAACCTACTACATCGAGTGTCGGATAAAGACCCCGTGCAATACAGGCCCGTGGGTGGGAATAACGATTAACGCATATTGAATGCAATGTAATATCTCGTAATGACAAGAGAGCACCCCGGTCGGGGTGCTCTCTTCTTTGCAATGGCAGGGCCGTAACTATTTTTTCTTTGTGTCCATCTCTTCCCAGCCGCTCTTGCCGTCGTCCATGAACACCTCCTGAAGCGTGGTGGAGACGCGTTCGTCCACCTCTTCTACAAGGCGGATCCTCAGAGGGGCTGTAAGGCTTTTTTTCAATTCGAGAACCGGAGCGAACATCGCCGACTCGTCCGATGTGCCGTCCATCTGATAGATCATGAATGCCCACTTTTCGGAGAAGTGGTTGCCTTTGAGCACGGGCACCACCTGCTGCATGTTGGCCGACAGGAAGGGATGCGACAGTGCGCGCGCCCAATATACCCAGGGGCCCGTGGTTACATAAAAGTAGGGATTTAGCACTCTCGGGGCTGCCTCGATGCCGCTGTTGTCGTATCCCAACGGAACGCCCGCAAAAGCTATCCCCTGCTCCTTGTTGAAAAGCACGATCCAGGGAATATCTACATCCATTTTGATGTCGGTGAGGTCGGGCACGCTGTTGACGTCGAAAACTATCACCTCGTCGCGCACGATGTCATACCAGGCGGCGTGCGTGATCAGGTCGCGTTTGAAAACCATCTCCGCATTTCTCAAAGCGAGCGCCTGAACCGTCTCGTTGACCCTCATGGCGGTGGTGCTGATGAAGTAGGGCACTCCCGGATAGAACTCATAGCGTACTGCGGCATCGACCTGGGGCACACCGCGCAGTTCGTTCCAGAATTCCGCCTTGGAGATAACGGGGCCGGTGGTTATCTTCATCCCCTCGGGAAACTTCCAGTCGGCCGTATGCGTCCATGCCGCCGGCGGAACGTAGATGTCGGGGTTCCAGTGGATCGCGCCGTTGGTCTCCATGCGGTGGAGCAGCGGGAAAGAGGGTTTGCTTTTGAGCGTAATCTGGTCGAGGTGTCCCGATTCGTGGTGCAGGGCGGCCTCGTAATGGTCGTTGGAGACCAACAGCCCCGGAGCCTCGCCCTGAACGCGCAGGTCGGTGTAGTAGGGTTTGTTGAGCGCCTTGGGATTGTTGTAATAGACGAGGAACACCTTACTCGTTTTTGCCGGAACGTCGGCGGCGAACGCCACGCGGGCGGTGGAGGTGGGCATCCACAGGGGCACTTCGCGCGTGGGATTGCCATTGGCGTCGGGCGCCAGATCGTCCTCCTCCATGTATCTTTGAATATCGTAGACCTGGGATGCGATCTCTTCGACCTCGTAAGTTTTGGGATCTACCGACACGACTCGGATGTCGCGGGCGATAGATTCCGCCTCGTCGGGGTAGAAAGCGAGCAGGAGTTCCACCGGCTCACCTTTGCGTTCTATTCCCGCCGTCTCGCTCAGCACCACCGATTTGTAGCTCTTCCATTCGGCGCCGAAAACGTCGACTCCCTCGGGAGCTTTGATCCTCCGCGAGGCGCTTACGATGACGTCGCCGGCCGAGGGCTCGGCCTCTTTTTTCATGCGCACGGCAAGGCGCACGTCGTACTCCCGGCCCGGCTCCCATTTCACCCAGCCCGTTACCGTGAATTTCTGATATATCGATGCGTCGTGCGACAGTCCGTACCCCGAAGAGGAGCGCTCCGTAACCGTGGGAAATTCCCTGCCCCTGAGTTCGTTGTCGCGGCGCACGTCGACCGCCCGAAGAACCTTCCCGTCCACCGAGGCCTCGACCTCCATCATGGTCGGGGAGGGGAGTTCTACTACCGCCCTGAAGTGGTAGTACGGTACCTCCGGACAGGGGTGTCCGAGTTCGATCGCGGAGATGTTGAGGTCGCTTCTCTCTTTGGATCTCTGTGCGTCGGCATCCGGCGCGAAGGCCGACATCAATCCGAGTGCCATGGCCATACTTATTATTTTTTTCATATCTTCGAATTATATTGTTTTTAAGGCATTACCGAAATAAGGTTGCGGTCGCGAAGCGCATGCACTCCGTTTTCCCACGATCCTCCCGCGCCCCACATATAGTACGAGAAGTACATCGTGCTCTTCTGGTATATGGGAGTCCAGGGCTGGAATTCGAGGTAGTCGTAATTGGCATCCCTGTTGCGCCGCAGGTTCATCCACATGTGCAGGTAGAGGGGCTCGGCAACGGGATAGGCGCCGACGAACGAAACATCCTCCTCGGTGTCGTATCCGGCATTCCAACCCTCCTTCATGTAGAGCACCCGGCCGTATGTCCTTAGCGGATCCATGACCCACTCCACGAGTCCGTCCTGTGTCGGGGTATAGAATTTATCCTCCGTGAAGTGCTTTTCCCCCAATTCGATAATGGGTTGCGGGCCGAGCACGTTGGCTTCGGGGTTGATGAAGGTGAGGGCGAACCTCACCTCCACGAGGGGCGAATTCCCGTAGAGTGTGAATATCTTCTCCAGGCGATTCCCGAAATAGTCGGCGACCATCTTCACCTGAACGTAATCGCCCTCGGCTTTGACTATCTCGGCGTCGTAGACCTTGTGGGTCTCCATGCTGCCCTGGCCCAGGAAATCCTCGAACCCGCCGAAGGGGTAGTATCCGCGATACCTGTACGCGCGCCGGTCGTCCAGCGCTTTTTCGGGCCACAGTTTGAAGAATACGTTGTCGTTCCTCGATTTGACGATATACTCGATGACCCTCGCGCCGGTGGTGAGCAGCGTTACCCGAACGCTGTCGTTTTCCATACGGTATTCGTTAACCCCGTCGTCGTTCAGGTCGACCTCCGAAAGGGTTGCCTTGCCTTTGCCGGAAGCGCCGACACCCAGCTGGCTGATGTTCTCCAAACCGAGGGCCGACACCTTCACGTTGTACGCTCCGGCGGGAAGTTTCAGATCGAAAGAGAGATCCTGGAATTTACCCGTCGGGGCGGTGCACTCGCTCGAAGTTCTGTATACGACCCTTCCCGGGTTATCCTTTCTCGAAACCTCGACCCGCACGGGGAAAGAGCTCTCCTCGGAGAAGTTGTGGATGGTAACGGGATACGTAACGGTGGGCGCAAGACCGTAGAGCAGTTGGTGAGCCGAGATGAAACGCGGAAGCTCCAGCATGGCGAGCGCGCGTTTTTCGTTGTCCTCCCATTTGTAGCACAGCGAGATCGGATTGGCGTCATTCAGGGCGCCCGCCTGCGGTTTGAGCCGGAACGTGAACTGCTTCTCTCCTCCGGCGGGCAACTGCACCGTCAGGCTCGTCTCCCCGTCGACCTTCAACTCTTCCGGCAGGGTCATCTCGAGCGTCCCCGAAACAGTGTGCGGATAGGTGTTGGTCAAAACGACGCGAAGGGTGTAATCCTCGACGAAAGTCCGCAGGCGGATCCTGTCGCCGAAATACTCTTCGGGCCATACGCGGTCAAGAAACAGCAGGTCGAGTGCGTGGCGATAGGCGGCAGGCCCCATCATCAAACCCTGTTCCAGTACGGCGACCTCCCGGCGATCCATGATCGCTTCCCACAGGCTCTCATGGGTCAGGGCCTCACCCTTCCCGGTGAAAACAACCATACTCAGCACCGGGCCGCTGCGCAGGTCGTTAGTGGGATTGATGAACGGCACGTCTTCGTTGTCGATATGCATTTTGTTGCCATCGTATCCGGCGGTTGCAGTACCGCCACCGCCGCCGCCACCGTAAGTGATGAATCCATCGTAGGGCAAATTGTTGCCCATCACCGAGGTGTCGGCTGCAGGCTTGAAGGCGTAACCTCCTCTGTCGTGTGCGAACTTTACATAATCCTCTCTGGTGTAATTACCCTGAACCTGAAGGCCGTCGTAATTGTCCAGTCCGTAAATTGGGGAGGAACCCACGTCGGCAACTACCGGAAGATCGACGCGGCGTACCCATTCACGGAGTTCGTCCTGCGCCAGAAAGTCCATATAGCCGTCGAACACAAACCAGTCGATGCCCTCCTCCATGCCCTTGCCCATCACCTCAAGATAGTGGCCCGGCGTGATGGTAACGCTCTTCTTCAGGGTTTTCGCTCCGAACCATCCCTTGTGAAGGTCGTAACGGTCGAGAATATCGGCCGTGGAGCGGATGATGTCCGTCAGTTTCTTTCTGCATTCAGGATCGGATGAAGATATGACGAAAAGTTTCCGATCCCCATTCTCCAGAACGAAAGCGCTCACAGGGACAAAATCCTTTGCAAAATATTGATGGCTTTTGACCCTCTCCTTCATCATTTCGTGGTACGGAGGAAGGTCTTTTGTTACGGCCTTTCCCACCTCCGATGCGGGGTCGACGGAGATCAACACATTGCCGTGTCCCAACGCCTCTTCCAGTTGCCCGGGGGTCGGTTCCCGGAGCGAGGTGTAATTCGAGGCCTCGAGGCTGCTGAAAAATCCCTCCTGCATGAGCAATCCGGGTATCCCCATGTCTTCGGCGACATCGACCTTGCCCTGGAGTATGGAGAGTTCGGGGTTGGGGACGATCATTTTAAAGAAATTGCCATAATTGATCCAGTCACGATATATATCGTGCCAGTAATTGGTGTATCCGTTGAACCGGAAATCGGTTACGGTCATGTTTGCGGAGATGTCGGGATTATCCCTGAACACGAAACCGTCGAGTGATTGAGCCGGGGCCAGAAGAGAGCCCATACACAATAGGGCCAACGCCAGACATGCGGATTTGGCCTTTAAAGAAAGTAATTCGCCTTTCATTTCAGTTAGTTCTAAGTTAGCGTTATAGTTTTAGGTTTTAGGAAGGTAGACACTACCATGCAAAGCTACTAATTCATTTTGTTTTATGCAAATAAATTTGTACCGCCTCTCTTGCTCTCACTATTTGCGTTTGCTCTCGGCTTGTACTATCTTTGTGCCCGCATGGAAGAGACGACAGATAAATTGCCGGAACCCGAAGACAAGGTGTTCGACCTCGTTGTAATAGGCGGCGGGGCGGCGGGGCTGATGGCTGCCGGATGGGCCGCGCGCGACGGGAACAGGGTGCTGCTCATCGAAAAGATGGAGAAGACGGCGCGCAAGGTCAACATCACCGGCAAGGGACGGTGCAACCTGACCAATATGTGCTCGATCGAGGAGTTCCTGGCCAAGGTGCGCTCCGGGGCCGATTTTTTCTCCCACTCGCTCAAGACCTTCACGCCGAACGCGACATGCCATTTCTTTAAGAAGCAGGGGGTCAAGTTGGAAGAGGAGGCGGGGCGGCGTGTATTCCCGAAAGGGGGAAAGGCTTATGAAATCTCCGACGCCCTGCGTTGGTGGTGCTCCGACAACGATGTGGTGGTGATGCTCAACACGAAGGTCGAGCAGATACTTACCGCGGGAAGCAGGGTTTACGGCGTAACCTACACCAACAAGCGCGGTTTCCGGCGCAAGGCCGAGGCGAAGGCTGTGTTGCTCACTACGGGCGGCGCGTCTTATCCCTTAACGGGTTCGACGGGCGACGGTTACCGTTTGGCGAGCGACGTTGGGCATACGATCGTTCCCGTGAGGCCGTCGCTCGTGGCGCTGCGGAGCAATCACCCGAAAATGGCCGACCTTGTGGGAACAAGGCTCAAAAACATACGCGCCTCGCTCGAGATCGACGGCACCGAGGTCGCCTCGGAGTTCGGCGAGATAGAGTTCTCGACGAGGGGCATCGACGGGCCCGTCGTCCTGCGCATGAGCCGCGCGGCGGTAGACGCCGTGATCGACGAGAAAAAGGTCGAAGTTGCGCTCGACCTCAAGCCCGCGCTTACCGAAGAGGTCTTGCGTGCACGCATAGCGCGCGAATTGGAGGAGCTCGACCCTCAGGCATTCGCGATCGAACTGCTGCGCAAGATGCTGCCGCGAAACCTCGTCTATTTTGTAGCCGACAGCGCGGGCGTGCATCCGAAAACCCACGCGGCGAAGCTCTCCCACGAAGATACAGGCCGCCTGATAGCCGCCATGAAGCGCGCCGTTTTCCCAATAGTCGACTACGGCCCCTGGGATCAGGCGATAGTTACGGCGGGGGGCGTGTCGTTGGACGAGGTCGACCCCGAAACCATGCAGTCGCGCATAATAAAAGGTCTCTACTTTGCCGGCGAGGTGCTCGACCTCGACGCCGACACGGGAGGTTATAATCTGCAAATCGCCTTCTCGACCGGGAGGCTTGCGGCTCAGCTTAAGTAATGAAAACACGCAAATCGCAAATACCACCGGGAACTCTTGCCGGGAATTTTCTTCCGGCGGACTATTCGGATTGTTATGTTTGCGAGGTGAATACCGGGCGGAAGATCGCGCCGGACGATGTGATGGTGTTGTTTTGGAGGGACATGCCGCCGTGGGCGGGAGCGTTATTACGTCTGCGCAATTTTCTGGTGCAGTTCGTGGGGCTGAGAGGTGCTGAAGGGATAGATCAGGAGGCGTTAGAGGCGGTCGTCCGTCAGGGAGGCGCACACGGAATCACATCTGTTCCGGCCAAAAACGAAAACGAGACGGTGATGCTGCTCACAGACAAACATCTCGATGCCTGGCTGTCGATTCTTGTCGAGAGTGCGGAACGGGGCGTGAGGGTTTACGCGATCACGGTCGTGAAGTTTAAACAGCGGTTAGGGCGTATCTACTTCTTTGTGATCCGTCCGTTCCATGTCGTGATCGTCAAAAACATGCTCGAAAGGGCGCTTGGTAGATATGAAAAGGAGTAGGAACATACGCAAAAAACTGACCCACGCCGCGCTCTATTCGCGCACGATGGTGAGGATCAAACATTACCGGGGACGCAAGGTGCATTCGCCGTTCGTTTACGGTATCGTGCGCAACGCCATTATGAAAACCACGCCGCAGGGCGACGACCGCACACTTTTCGACGAACTTCGTGCGCGGGGGTTTTCGGTCAAGCGGGCAGCCCAGCTGCAAAATCTCTACTCCTTCCGCGAGTACGATTCGGTGGTCTTTGCCGAAGGCGAAAATCCATTATCCATTATCCATTATCCATTATCAATTAATACGCTCTGTTTCGTGATGCCGTCGCTTCCGGAGGCCCAGACCGTAGCGCTTGTCGAAGGGGCACGCGGAACAGGTGCGGCGCTTTGCATGGTCTCTCCCTATGAAAGCCGTGCGCGCAGATGTTTGGCACGAGGATTGGTGGATGCACACAAACATACGAGCATCGACAATCGCGGCTTTTTGCTGCTCTTCACCGACGAACGTATGCCCAAACAGCACTTTAAGCTATGAACCGACGCCAAACCGAGAGCAAAGGATTGCTCGCAAGCCTTTGC
>QMCD01001999.1_pt1 | contig 11760 bp, 5 predicted proteins | sample 1821841 | NCBI WGS metagenome assembly QMCD01 (sample SAMN01991225, study PRJNA193472) | Termite gut metagenome, whole genome shotgun sequencing project. | isolation source: worker | host: Macrotermes natalensis | reverse complement strand
CCACCTGGCCGACCCCTCGCAGCCGATCGACGGGGGCCTCTACCGCCACACCACCCACCACCTCTCGGCCTTCAACTGGGACCCGGTCGTGGGGGCGATGCGCGGCACGCAGCTCTTAGAGAAGGATTGCAAGGTGAAGGTGATCTTCGTGCCGAGCTACCTGAACGGCGACGACGGCATCTTCGACAAACATTACTACGAGCTATTGGTGGGGATGGACATCACCGTCTTTGCCTCCTACTACGAGCCGTGGGGCTATACGCCGCTCGAGAGCGTCGCCTTCAGCGTGCCGACCATCACCACCTCGCTGGCCGGCTTCGGCCTCTGGGTCGACGAGCAGAACGACCTCCACAAGGGGGTGGAGGTAATCATGCGCACCGACGACAACGACGCGCAGGTCGTCGGCCGCATCGCCGAAGCGATCGAGCGCTATGCCGCCATGAAGCCGAAAGAGTATGCCCTCGCGCGCGAGTCGGCGCTCGAAATTTCCAAGACGGCACTCTGGGAGAACCTCGTGAGCTACTACCGCGACGCCTACGCAATCGCCCTCGAGAAGATGAGCACGCGCACCAACCGCACCCCTTACGAGGGCGGCGGCGCCTACCACGAGCAGATCAACTTCGTGCGCCAGCAGCTCGTCAGCAACCAGCCCAACTGGACACGCCTGATGATCGAGCGCTCGCTGCCCGAGCGGCTCCATCCGCTGGAGCTGTTGTCGAAGAATCTCTGGTGGTCGTGGACGCTCGGCGCCCACGAGCTCTACGAGTCGATCGACCCGCAGCTCTGGCGCAAGGTGGAGCGCAACCCGATCGAGCTGTTGGACAAGCTCACCGCCACGCGCCTGCGCGAGCTGGAGAACGACGCCGATTTCCTCGCGCGCATGGATGGCGTCTACGCCCAGTTCCAGGCCTACATGGCCGAAAAATCGCAGGCCAAAGGGCCGCGCATCGCCTACTTCAGCATGGAGTACGGCCTGCACACCACCCTGAAGATCTACTCGGGCGGACTGGGTATTCTGGCGGGCGACTACCTCAAGGAGGCCTCCGACAAGAACGTCCCGATGGCCGCCGTGGGGCTGCTCTACCGCTACGGCTATTTCACTCAGAAGCTCTCCGCCCTCGGGGCGCAGGAGGCGAGCTACGAGGCGCAGAATTTCTATAAGCTGCCCATCTCGCCCGTGCGCGACGCCGCCGGCAACTGGTCGTCGATCCAGATCGCCTTCCCGGGGCGTGTCGTGACGGCACGCATCTGGAAATGCGAGGTGGGGCGCACCGACCTCTACCTCTTAGATACCGACCACGACCTGAACCTCGACGAGGATCGTTCGATCACCCACCACCTCTACGGCGGCGACTGGGAGAACCGCCTCAAGCAGGAGATCGTGCTGGGGATCGGCGGGGTGAGGGCCCTCCACGAGATGGGCATCAAGCAGGATGTCTACCACTGCAACGAGGGCCACGCCGCCTTCATGGGCATCGAACGCATCCACTACTACATCAACCGCAACAAGCTCTCCTTCAGCGAGGCGCTCGAAGTGGTGCGCAGCTCGTCGCTCTTCACCACCCACACACCCGTCCCGGCCGGCCACGACGCCTTCCCTGAGGCGATGCTGCGCCAGTACATGTCGCACTACCCCGACCGCTTGGGCGTCACCTGGGAGCAGTTCATCAACCTCGGCAAGACCAACCCCAACGACTCCCACGAGCGTTTCTCGATGTCGTTCCTGGCCTGCAACCTCTGTCAGGAGGTCAACGGCGTGAGCTGGCTTCACGGCGAGGTATCGAAAGACATTCTGGGCTCGATGTGGCCCGGCTATTTCAAGGACGAGCTCCACATCGGCTACGTGACCAACGGCGTCCACTTCCCCACCTGGGCCGCCTCCAACCTGCGCAAGCTCTACGCCAAGTACTTCCCCGAGGGCTTCTCGAACAAGCAATACGACATCCCCGCCTGGCAGAAGGTGCACGACATCCCCGACGCCGAGCTCTGGACCGGGCGCATGAAGCTCAAGGAGCGGCTCGTGAATTTCATCCACCGCCGCGCCAGCGACCCCACGCAGCTGCGTTTCGACGCCCCGCGCCAGATGGTGCAGATCAAGGAGCACTTCAAGCCCGACGTGCTCACGATCGGCTTCGCACGCCGCTTCGCCACCTACAAGCGCGCCCAGCTCCTCTTCACCAACCTCGACCGCCTCGCCTCGATCGTCAACGATCCCGAGCGCCCCGTGCAGTTCGTCTTCGCCGGCAAGGCCCACCCCAACGACAAGCCGGGGCAGGAGCTGATCAAGCGGATCGTCGAGGTGGCCGCCATGCCGCAATTCATCGGCAAGATCATCTTCCTGCAAAACTACGACATGACCCTCGCGCGCCGCATGGTGCAAGGCGTCGATATCTGGCTCAACACCCCCACCCGGCCGCTCGAAGCCTCGGGCACCTCGGGAGAAAAGGCGGTGATGAACGGCGTGATGCACTTCTCGGTGCTCGACGGCTGGTGGGTGGAAGGTTACAAGGAGGGCGCCGGCTGGATGCTGCCCCTCGAGGACACCTTCTCCGACCCCGCGCTGCAGAACGAGCTCGACGCCGAGACGATCTACAACACGATCGAGGACGAGATCGCCCCGCGCTACTACGCCCGCGGCGAGGACGGCCTGCCCCACGAGTGGCTCCAGACCATCAAGCGCTGCATCGCCGACGTCGCTTCCAACTTCACCACCAACCGCATGCTCACCGACTACCAGGAGCGCTACTACGACAAGCTCGCCGAACGCAAGCGCGCCATGGTGGCCGGCGACTTCACCCTCGCACGCGAAATGGCCGCCTGGAAACGGCGCGTGAGCGCCTCGTGGGACGAGGTGAAGGTGGTAAGTGTCAAAAATTTAGACATGACCAAGCAGGCGATGGTCGTCGGCCGCACCTACCACATCGAAGTGGTGGTCGACGTGGACGGCCTGCGCCCCGAAGACATCGGCGTGGAGATCGTCACCGCCAACCAGATCGACCGCGAGAGCGGCCGCATCCGCATCGAATCCAAGAGAGCGCTCGAGGTCGTCAAGGCCGAAGGGTCGCAGGTGACCTACTCGATCAGCTCCGAGCTGCAACAGACCGGCACCTTCGACATCGCCATCCGCGTCTACCCTAAAAACGATAAACTGCCCCACCGGATGGATTTTGCACTGGTGAAATGGGCGTAACCCCCCCTCCCTGTCATCCTGAGCGTAGTCGAACCGACGCTCGCAGCAGGAGCAGAGGTCGCTTGCGAACTATGCCCTGCCAGGCGGAGGAAGGCGGACGTCTTTTTGTCCGCCAACAAAGGATCTCAGACTGCATGAGACGTTTCGACTTCGCTCCGCTTCGCTCAACATGACGTCAGAGGCATCAGATATGGAAAAGAACGTTCGAGAAATACTCCGCCTGCTCGGCGAAGACCCCGACCGCGAAGGGCTGCTCCAGACCCCCTCGCGGGTCGCGCGCGCCATGGCCTTCCTGACCAAAGGCTACGGCGAAGACCCCGGCGCCATCCTCCTCTCGGCCAAATTCCGCGAGGAGTACAAGCAGATGGTCATCGTCAAAGATATCGACCTCTACTCCCTCTGCGAGCACCACATGCTCCCCTTCTACGGCCGCGCACACGTCGCCTACATCCCCAACGGATACATCACCGGCCTCTCCAAAATCGCCCGCGTCGTCGAAGTCTTCGCCCGCCGACTCCAGGTCCAGGAACGGCTCACCGTCCAAATACGCGACTGCATCCAACAAGCCCTCCAACCCATGGGCGTCGCCGTCGTCATCGAAGCCTCCCACATGTGCATGCAAATGCGTGGCGTCCAAAAACAAAACTCCACCACCACCACATCCGCATTCTCCGGCGTATTCCTCTCTCAAATGAACACCCGACAGGAATTCCTCTCACTGATCAAATGATTTTCCCCCGCCTCTACTCTGAGCTTTTTGCAAAAAGCTCAACCAAAAACTCTTAGGAAAAGCTGCGCTTTTCTGATAGACTTTTCTCTACCCTGTTTTTTCTACCGGAGGGGATAAAATCCCCTCCGGTAGAAAAAAGAAGTCCGAAATAAGTAATAGTAGAAAACGAAGTTTTCGTGAAAAATTTTTGGTTCCGCTTTTTATAAAAAGCGGAGATTCGAGCCAAGGAAAAAACATACAGATCATGAGTGGATTTTTTGGAGCTATTTCGAGGCGTGAGGTTGTTGCGGATGTGTTTTACGGGACGGATTATCATTCGCATTTGGGGACGAAGCGAGCGGGGATGGCGTTTTGGAACGGGGAGGCTATTGTGCGTAAGATCCATTCGTTGGAGAGTGCTTATTTCCGCAATAAGTTCGAGCCCGATCTGCGGGATTTTGCGGGGGCTCGGTCGGGCATCGGGATCATTTCGGATCAGGAGTCGCAGCCGGTGACGCTGACGTCGCATCTGGGGCGGTTTTCGGTCATCACGATCGGGCGGATCGATAATCTGGAGGAGCTGATCGAGGAATTGTTGGAGCGGCGGGTCAATTTCGCCGAGCTGTCGGGCGGGAAGATCAACCCGACGGAGCTGGTGGCGATCCTGATCTCGTCGGCCGACTCGCTGGTGGAGGGGATCGAGCTGGTGCAGCGGAAGGTGAAGGGGTCGTGCACGCTGATGGTGCTCACGCCCGAGGGCATTTACGCCGCGCGCGACCGCTACGGGCGCATCCCGGTGATCGTCGGGCGCAACGACGAGGGGTTCGTCGTGGCCACGGAGAGCTCGTCGTTCCTCAATCTGGGATATGTTTTCGAGATGGAACTGGGGCCTTCGCAGGCCGTTTTCATCACCCCGGATGCGATCCGGGAGGTGATCCCGGCGAGCAGGAAGCGGCAGATATGCGCCTTCATGTGGGTCTATTACGGCTACCCGTCGTCGTGTTACGAGGGGATCAACGTCGAGGCGGTGCGTTACCATTGCGGCGAGGCGCTGGCGGCGCGCGACGGGGAGCTGGAGGCCGACTTAGTCTGCGGGATCCCCGACTCGGGCGTGGGTCACGCGATCGGTTACAGCCACATCGCCAGGCTGCCCTACATGCGCGCGATCGTCAAGTACACGCCCACGTGGCCGCGCAGCTTCCTGCCTCAGTACCGCGAGATGCGCGAGCTGGTGGCCAAGATGAAGCTGATCCCCAACAAGGCCTTCACGCAAGATAAACGGCTGGTGCTGCTCGACGATTCGATCGTGCGCGGCACGCAGCTCAAGGACAACGTCTGCAAGCTGGTCGATGCCGGGGCGCGGGAGATGCACGTGCGCGTGGCCTCCCCGCCGCTGCTCTATCCGTGCATGTTCCTGAATTTCTCGACTTCGCAGTCGACCTTCGACCTCTTCACACGGCGGGTGATCCGCGAGCTGGAGGGGCGGGAGGACTTCACCCCCGAGCTGCTGGCCGAGTACGCCGACCCTGCGAGCGAGCGCCATGCGAAGATGGTCGAGCGGATCCGCGAGGCGATCGGGGCCGACAGCCTCAAGTTTCAACTGCTCGACGACCTGGTCGAGGCGATCGGCCTGCCGAAGGCGGATATCTGCACCCACTGCTGGGACTGCTCGAGCGCCGACACCCTTTGACCGCCGACGCGTTCGCCATCAGATGGTGGTAACCCTCCCCCGTTATTCCCCGAAGCCGATGGCGTGTTTTTTTGAGCTATATGCGAATTATAGTAATAATTATGTAAAACGAGCAGGGTGTTTCGGAAGAAGGAGGAGCTGAAACGTGGAGGGAGAGGGATGCGAGCGTAAATGCTTGGAGACAACGGACGGCCATCGCGTGCCCCGAATTGCTCGTATCCGACACGACGACCGACGACGCACCAAACAGCAGATTCCGACCGCTAATGCCCGAACGGCTCGACGCCCACGCCTGACCGGCCGTAGTGGGAGCAACTAAAGTGCCGCTCTGATTGATCGCCCGATGCGCACCGTCCGGATAGTAACCTGCCGGGACGCGATGAGCAGTCACTGACTATTTCCAAAACCGAGGTCTGCATCACAAATATAACAAAAAGAGAGCCCCCCGGATTCGGGAGGCTCTCTTTTTATCGAGATAAGGATTAAAGCTGCGGTACAACCAGGATGGAGATGGTGCCTACAGCGGCTTCGTCGTAACGAGCAGTACCTGCTGCGCCGTCGTTCCACTTGCTGATCACCTTCACCTTAATGTTGTAAGCCTGTTCGCCGGTAACCGTACCGCCGACGTAGGTAGCCTTACCCGTTTTGGCTTCGACGTCGATAACGCCGGCTGCATCACCCAGGTCGAATGACACCAAGAGTTCATCGGCACCAGCGAAGAAGTTCGCACCGGTATTGCTAAGAACACCGCTCATAGCACCGAAGAGCTTAGCGCCTACGGAGTCGATCACGGCCTGCTTCGTGAAGTCGGCAGTAGCGTTGGGTTTGATGAGCGTGTAACCTACCGATTCACCGCTGAAGCTAACCAGCTTGATCGCGTTGAAGAGGTAGTATTCCGCGCCGCTGGCGTCGGTACGACCGAGGATCTTGATCGCCTTCGACTTGTCGAACGAAGCAGCTTCGGGATCGCCGCCGTTGTTGAGCGACTCAACCGGCATCAGGGGTGCACCGAAGCGTACGTTGAACGGAGCCTGCAGGTCCACCGAAGCGGTACCGGCACCGGCCCAAGCGTTGTCAACCCATTCCAGACCACCGTGGTTACGCATCTTGGCGCTCACCTTCACGAACAGCTCGAGGTTGTCCTCGTTCATGAACGGAGCGAAGATCACTGCGGAGTCGGCAAAGTTCGAGAGAGCAGGAGCCCTTAACGCTTGAACATCGTCGTCGCCGGGAGTTACAACATCGTAACCCCAAGCCCACTTATCCAGCAGCTTCAGCACGGTGCCGTCGATCGTGGTACCATCCGCCGCAACGTTGAAGGCTGCCTTGAGAGCTGCCAACTTGGTGGTGGCTTTCGCATCGTCGGTGAACACCTTACCGTCCTTGTCGACGAGCGACCAGGTCCAGTCGGCGGGATCGCTGCTGAACAGAGGAGCATCCGCTACCTTACCGCTGTGGTTGTAGGGCTTGTCGGCCGGATAAACACCGCCGAGGTTGATGAACGCTGCAGCCAGATCCTGATCCATCTTCCAGTCGAATGCCGCGAGGGGCTCGTTGGCATGGCCGTTGATCACGAGCGCGGAGTTGTTGTAGCTCCAAACGTTCGCCTTTCTCCAGGTGTAGCTTTCCAGATCGGGAGCGACGATGGTCACTTCACCCTTCACGGTGATCGTACCGAACATCTGAGGGGCATCGCGCGAGTCACCGGAATCGTCGACGAAGGTGATCTGATACTTGTAGGTCTTACCGGTAGCGTTGATCACGGCCGTCGAGTCGATGATCACACCGAACTGGTCCTTGGTGGTCAGGGCGGTGAAAGCAGCGGCTTTATCAACCACGTCACCCACACCTACGGAACCACCGGCCAGACCGGTCATCACCAGCGTACCGGTACCGTCGCCGAGAGCAAGGAGAGCCGAGTTGTCACCGGCCTTACCCTTGGTCGAACCGTTATCACTGGCCGTGTAGGAAGACTTGAACTGGGCCATGGTGATACCCACTTCCGGGAGGTATTCCGAAATCTTCTTGGGGAAGAAGAAGGTGTCCTGCTGGTAGGTGCGCAGGGCGATCGTCTGCTTGGGCAGCGTGATCACCTGAGCGGGAACCAGGTCGGTGAAGTTGAAACCTACGATACCGGCAGCAACCGGAACGGTAAGCTCTTCGCCACGGGGGTTCATACCCATCACGTTGGCAGTCACTTCCACACCGGGCTTAGCGGCAAGCGCAGCGGTCACGGCAGCGTCGGTGGCAAGCGCGGGCTTGAAGGTAACCGCGCCGGCAGCGCTGACCTCGATCACATTACCGGTAGAAGCGTCGCTGGTAACGGTGTCGAAGAGGTACTCGTCGATCGGGAAAGCGATCGGATTGGGATACGCGGGAGTCGCACCTGCTGCCTGGAACACGCCTACATGGGCGGCCAGGTCGTAAGAGGTGATGTAGGCCTTGGCAGCGGTGTTCGGCTGACGCAGGTTAACCGTGAACGCATCGGCGCCGGTCACAGCAGCAGCGGGCAGCTGGCCGGCAACCTTTGCGCTGAGCGCGATAACGGTGTCGGCCGCGCTGGCATCACTACCGGCAGCGGCATCCCTTGCAGCCTTCGAGAAGGCGAACAAGGCAACGGCACCATCGTTGTCGGGCACATCCGCTTCGTCGATCGCCAGGTTGGCGAAGTCGGCCTTCACGAATTCCGAAGTTACGCGCGAGGGATATTCCGGAGCGGTTACGTCTTTCGCGTAGTAGCCTTCGAAGGTCTTGTTCTCAACGGTCAGAGCGAGGTAGTCCACCTTGGTCTCTGCGGTTGCAACGCCACCTTTGTAGACGGCCTTCACCAGCAAGATGCCGGTTTCGCGGTCGTAGCTCACTTTTTCGACCTCCACGGCCATCGCACCTGCGTCGGCACGCGAAGTAGCCACGAAGCTCGCCATCAGGGGCACCACATCGAACGCAGCGTCGACCGCGTTGCGGGGGCTTACCATGTAAGCGAGCTCGAGCTCGGGAACGATCGAGTCGATGGCCGGATCACCTTCGGCGTCGGTGAAGGTGTACTCCAGCGACGAGAAAGGAATGATGGGGGCATCGCCACTCACGTACTCGGGGATGAACACGATCGAGGTAACACCTACGAGCACCTTGGGCAGGTAGAGCGTCGAACCGTCGCCGAACGTCATCAGGAAGTAAGCGGGCTCTTCCCTCACGACGATGCTGCTACCAGCACCACCGGGTTCGCCGGGAGCACCGGGTTCGCCAGGAGCACCGGGTTCGCCAGGAGCACCGGTATCACCTTTGGCGCCGTTCATGATGGCCGTCGTTTCGCCATTGCTCCAGATGATGTTCCAGCCGCCGGGGGTGCCGGGGATAGCCACAACATCCTCAACCACCATACCACCGTCGATCTTTTCATTGATCTTGGCGATGTCCCCTTTCACATCGTCGATCTGCTCCTGCAGATCTTTGATGTCTTTGTCGTAGTCCTTACACCCTACCGTCAGGCCACCGGCGATGAGCAACACGCCGAGGGCCCACTTCAGGCCGAACTTTGCGAAAATGTTTTTCTTTTCCATAAAACAATCCGAATTAAAAGTGAATTTAGTTAAAAAATTAGTTGAAGTTTCTTTGTTTGCTTTCATTTTTTTCTCACTCAAAGTGGCTTTTCCGCCGCGTGTCGCCATTCGGCAACCCTTTCAGCGAAGGTATTTCCCGCCGAAATCCCATCGGCGCCGCCTACCGCAAATCGCTAATTTTCAGCGAATTACAGATATGGCGGCTCCGGGATTTGGTGGGAAAACACGAAATCTCCACCTGCAAAACTACAACATAAATTCGATTGTGCAAGCGATTTGCGCATTTTTATGCAATTTTTTTGCGGCGGAGAGGGGCCTCTACGCCTTTTTCTTAAAAAGCGAGATGATCCACAGCAGCAGGCATGCACCCACCACGGCGGCGATCAAACCTCCCAGCAACGGACCGCCGATCGAGATGCCCAGCAGGCCGAACACCCAGCCTCCGAGCACGCCGCCGGCAATGCCTACCAACAGATTCACCAGCAGGCCGAAGCCGCGGCCCTTCATGATCAACCCGGCGAGCCATCCTGCCGCCAGGCCGATGAGGATAAACCAGAGAAAACTCATAGCTGTAAGGTTTTAAGTGAGACCCGCAGTGCATTGGTTCTGTCGACCGACTGCGCGTATAGCGGGTATCTTTTTGCACATCCTTCTCCTCGTGGCTTCGTCACATACCTCAAGTATGCTCCTCGCCCCGACTCGAACGATGCACAAAAATACACCCACTCTCCGCACAGCCCTCTCTGGAACGCCCGCTAATGCACCACGGAATTTGTGTGTGCGGGTTCAGAAACAAAGTTACTCGTTTTTGCCGAAAATCGCACACGAAACAAAAATTATTTCGGGGCCTTTCTATAAAGGTAGATCGCCACGAGCGCGTAGAGCACATTCGGTATCCAGACCGAGACCCCCGCCGGCAGCGCGCCGCTCTTGGCGAACTCCTCGGCGAAGCGCGAGAAGAGGATATAAGAGAAGCACAGGGCGATCCCCACACCGATATGCAGCCCCGTGCCGCCGCGCACCTTGCGCGAGGAGAGCGAAACGCCGATCAGCGTCAAAATGAACGTGGCGATCGGATAGGCGAAGCGCTTGTGGCGCTCGACCCGAAAGAGGGCGATCATGTCGGAACCCTTTGCCTGCTGGTCGGCGATAAAGGCGTTGAGCTCGCCGATGTTCATCGTCTGCACCAGCTCGTCGGCGCGGCCCAACTCGGTGGTGCTCAGGTTGATGAGCGTGTCTAAGTTGGTCTTGCGCTCCAGTATCTCCGCCTCGCCCTCGAAGCGGTATTCCAGATAACGATCGGCGCGCCAGCGACGCGTGGCGGGCTCGTAGCGGACGCTTTGTGCTTCGATGGCCGCGATCATGCGGGAGCTGTCGTAGGTCTGCACGGCTACGAAAGCCGCGTGGGAGGTCTGCTCGGAGAAGTCGCGGATGTAGACGAACGTGCCGGGGGTGAGCTGGCGGTAGATGTGGCGGTCGTAGCGGACGTTCTGGCGGCTCTTGAGGAATTGCGTCTCGAAATCGACCCGCTGGGCGTTGGCGTGGGGGATCACCCAGAGGTTGAGCGAAACGGCCAGCATCGTGATGACGGCCGCCGAAAGGAAATAGGGCCACATCAGCCGCCGGAAACTCATCCCGCCCGAGAGCATCGCGATGATCTCGGTGTTGTAGGCCATCTTCGAGGTGAAGAAGATCACGGCGATGAAGGTGAACAGGCCGCTGAACTGGTTGACGAAGAAGGGGATGAAGTTGACGTAGTACTGCAACACGATCCGATCCAACGGCGCGTGGAGCTCCGTGAAGTCGTCGATCTTCTCGGCGGCATCGAAGATCACCACGATCACCACGATCATCAGGATCGCGAAGACGTACGTCCCGAGGAACTTGCGGATGATGTAGCGGTCTAATATTTTGATGCCGGGGAATTTCATGTCGGAGAACGGAGCGCTGCTCGGGCTTATTCAGTTGAGAGTTAATAGTTAAGAGTAAAAGTTAAGAGTTGACTTTGCTCGGGCTTAGCTTTAGCGCTAAGTAGTCGGGGCGCCGCCAGTGGGGTGCCGGTCTTTTTCGGCGCACCACCGGGGGTGGCGGCGCGCCGACGGCTTCACAAAGACGAAGCCGCCTTGGCTCGGCCTTATTTCATAAGCGACACATAAGCGTTTGGGCCATCTCCCGCTTCCACTGCGCGAACGTCCCGTCAAAGATACGTTTTCTTGCCTCATCCACCAACCACATATAAAAAGCGACGTTGTGCAGGCTCGCGATCTGCGCGGCGAGCATCTCGCCGGCGATGGTCAGATGGCGCAGGTAGGCCTTGCTGTATAAGGTATCGACGAAGGCCGTGCCGTCGGGGTCGATAGGCGAGAAATCGTGCTGCCACTTCTCGTTGCGGATGTTGATAATGCCCCTCGAAGTGAAGAGCATCCCGTTGCGGCCGTTGCGCGTGGGCATCACGCAATCGAACATGTCGACGCCCCGGTCGATCGCCTCGAGGATGTTGACCGGCGTGCCGACCCCCATCAGGTAGCGCGGCTTCTCCTGCGGAAGGATGGCGTTGACCACCTCGATCATCGCGTACATCACCTCGGCCGGCTCGCCCACGGCCAACCCG
>QMCD01002512.1_pt1 | contig 11765 bp, 6 predicted proteins | sample 1821841 | NCBI WGS metagenome assembly QMCD01 (sample SAMN01991225, study PRJNA193472) | Termite gut metagenome, whole genome shotgun sequencing project. | isolation source: worker | host: Macrotermes natalensis | reverse complement strand
ATATCCATATCGTCCTTATTCATATTTCAGCATCCTTTCGGAATTCGGCAGATAGTACACGGTCACTATTCTGTTGCTGTCCTGTTCCCGCAATTTCAGCAGTTTCCGGTATTGGTAAAAATCCATGTCGATGGACAGCCTTCTTCCCTGGTTAGTATATTCGACGCTGCTTATATCGAAACGGCGGGAAGGAATTCTCCTTCCACCGCCACTCCGGCGGTACAGGTACGAGCGAAGCGTGTTTATATTGCACTCCACCGTCAGATATTCCTCCTTTACGGCGAAATTCACATCTTTGTAAGCATCCATGTTCATAAAAACGATGAATATAATAGCGAGCGCCACCGGCACTATTGCAATAAAAGCGTGCGATTTTTTACGCGGTTTTGACATCAACGCTTTTGTGACTGTCAAAAACAGGATGCCAACAAGTATGTGGCCACCTGCATACAAATATAGTGGCAGATACAGGCTATTAGGAAATATTGCATAAAAAGGCATATAATATATGCAGTACCAAACCGAGTGAGAATGCCAGATTAGCGCGTAGGCAAGAGCGATGAAAATTATCACCGAGAGTATGGCAATCCGTATATAGGGAAATTTCCCCAAGTTCTTAGGGCCTTCGTCGATTGGCTGCGAGGGAAATCTCTCGAAATCATCTTTCCGGTAAGCAAGCCCTTCTTGTCGTTGTTCAATCATGCGGTCCTTGTTGCGTGATGCTGTCGGCGGCCTGTGTTGCGGCTTCGGCCCGGGAGGCGGCGGCGCGTGCGGCCTCCAATTCACTGTCTTGTATCGCGCGGCGGGAAGCGCGGTCGGCGGAGTTGCTGCCGTCGGTTACTTTCTCTTCGTCGAGCGTCAGGTCGATCGACACGCGGGTGCCCATCACCGCCGAACGGCCATAGGCCGGCACCTGACGATAGACGGTCGCATCTTTCTGGTTGACAAGGTTTATGTCGTCGTCGCGCCCCACCGTGCCGACATTGAACCCGCGCTCCCAAAGGCGGCTTTTGGCCTCGCTGAGCGACAGTCCCACCACTTTGGGGATCGTAACCCACGACGCATCGTTAGCCAACCCCACGACGAGCGTAACACCCGAGCCCACTTCCAGTTGCAGGTTCGAGGTGCGGCGCACGGTATCGCGGCCGACGATCTCGGCCAACACGTTGCCTGTGGCAATATTCGAAACGTAGCGCAATTCGTTGATCTCGAGGCCCGCCATCTCGATCATGTTCTTGGCCTGGCGCAGCGAGAAACCCGTTACGAACGGCACCGGAACCATCTTTTGCTGATGCGATGTGATGGTTACGAACACGCGGCGGCCCTTTTTGACCTCGGTACCGCCAAGAGGCAACTGCTCGATCACCGACCCTCCGTCGTAGATCGGGGCGTAGATCGAGTCGACCACCTCGATACGGAAGCCCTCGCGCTCGGCAGTCCGCTGGACCTCGGAGATGTGGACACCGACGAAATCGGGCACGGGTTTGTGTTGATTATGCCGCGTGAAGATGTTGAGCGCCAGCGCTGTAACACCGGCGAAAACCACTAATGCGCAGAACGCCAGAATGAGGTTTCGCGCGATTATGTTTTGGGAGATTTTTTGGAACAAACCCATATTTTTCAATTATAAATTACGAATTATGAATTACGATTCGGCTCGATGATATTGTAAAACGTATCCCTTTCTATGGCACGCAGACCCGCTGCGGCGGCCATTCGTTCTATCTCGCCGACGGTGAGGCGCGGCGCCGTGTCTTCCGCCCCGGCCATCGAGAAAATTCGCGTCGAGTCGTCGATCGTGCCGTCGATGTCGTCCGCCCCGAAAGCGAGCGCCATCTCGGCCGCACTCTTGCCGTACATCACCCAATACGCCTTGATGTGCGGCACGTTGTCGAGTACGATTCGCGAGAGGGCGAGCATCTTCATATCCTCGATGACACTCACCTCCCCCGCCCCCGACATGCTGTTGCCGCGTGCACGGAACTTCAGCGGAATGAAGGCGTTAACCCCGCCGGTTTCGTCCTGCAGGTCGCGCAGCCGTACGAGGTGGTCTACGCGCTGCTCGAGGGTCTCGGCGTGGCCGTACAGGATAGTTGCGTTGGTCGGTATGCCGAGCCGGTGCGCCGTGCGGTGTACCTCGAGCCACTCCTCGGCAGTGCCCTTCTCGGGGCAGATCTGCGAGCGCAGCGCGGGATCGAATATCTCCGCCCCGCCGCCAGGGATTGCCTGCATGCCTGCGCGCTGCAATTCTGTCAAACCCTCCTCCAACGACAGGCCCGCCTTGCGTATCATGTAGGCCAGCTCCACCGCAGTATAGGCCTTGATCGCCGCCGACGGCAGGATCGCTTTTATGCGGCGGATCAGCTCGGTGTAGAACCACAGATCGTGCTCCGGATGAACTCCGCCCACGATATGCACCTCCGTTACACCCGTGCCGACATACCTGCGCGCCGTCTCCTCCATTTGGTCGATCGAGAGATCCCACGCCTCGGGGTCGCCCGCGCCGCGCCTGTACGAACAGAAACGGCATGCGAAGGCGCACACGTTGGTGGGCTCGATGTGGAAATTGCGGTTCCAGTACAAAGCGTCGCCGTTCTTTCGCCTCCTCACACCGTCAGCCAACCGCGCGAGCAACCACAGCGGGGCCTCGCGCCACAGCCGGAGAGCTTCCGAGGCCGTGATGCGAGTCCCGTTTTCCACTTTCCCGGCGATCACATCGAGATTCACGCCGTAAAGATACGAAGAACCATCTTAAAAACGGCAAATAGAGTATGAAGAAAAAAAACGGAAGGGCACCGATATGCCCTTCCGCTTGCTATTCATCAATCGGGATTACTACGGAACAGTAATCGTCTCGATTTCAGTCAGATTGAACTCCTGACGGGTATCCTTCACTTTCGCACCCATGCGAATCGTGTAGGTGTAGCCCGATTTGACCTCCATCTTGGGAAGTCTGACGACCTGATTGTTCCCGGTATCCAGATACTTGTATTGCTCCAGACCCATGATCCTCGCATTCTCGTCCAAAAACTTCTGCCAGTTGCCGTCAGTGTTGTCAGCGCCGGCGTTAAATGGCCTCATGTAGCGAGAGTTGCCATAGAAGCTGATGTTGCCGTCGACGCCGGGGCCGCACCATATCGTACGGCTGACATACGGACGCACTTCCATCAATATGGGCAACATGTCTTTTACGGGAGCGTCGATCTTGCACGACATGTAGAGATACATTCCCGCCTCGTAAGAGACCGAATCTGCAACACCCGGTACCAAACGCTTTTCCGCCTCATCGTACCGCACTTCGTATTGCATATCGGACAGAGTGAGATAGGGAGTTACCGTGAAGTCTTTTACGAGGTTCTTGTTGAGGTTCACACTACGCAGGGTATCGGCCGGCCACCACGGACCCAGGGGGACCATGTCGTAATCGCCGTCGAAGAATTTGTGGTTGTTGTAAGTTCCATCCTGCTTCACAGGGATCTCGATCTCTACGGGATTATTGCTGTAACTTACTTCCCACAGGCGGATATGCCCGTGTCCCTGGCTCGCCAGGATCGGCTTATTAGTCGTCGCGTCAATAACCTGCCCGCTGATTTTCGACTCAGGAGCATCGAAGTTGTCGAGTTCAATACACGACACCGTAAAGAGTGCCGACACACCGACGAACAGACTAAGAATTATTGTTTTTTTCATATTCATTTTCGTTTTAACCATTAATAGCCGTCGTTCTTGATAGTAATTTGTGAATTCCTTTCCATTACGCTGCCGGGAATATCCCTGTAATAACGTTGTCTGTTGAATCTAACACGGCGGCCCTGGGAATCGTTTTCGGCAAGGAATATCCACTTTCCTTCGTCCTGAACCCAATACGGCATCAAAGATTTGATAGGCATGCCGTTCAGGAACTCATATTCCGCAACCCTCCAACGGATAAGGTCGTAGATACGGTGGTTTTCGAAAGCGAGTTCGCGTGCCCTTTCATCGCGGATGAACTGGAGGTTCTCGTCGACCGAGATAGCCGGGTAACCCTTGCCTCCCTGTTCCTTGGACAACATACCGATCTCTCTCGGGCTCTCTTTCATGACATAGGGCTTGGCGCCGGCTCTTTCGCGGATCAGGTCGATGTAGGTGAATGCCTGACGTTTGAGATCCGGGCTGTTGTTTTCAAGGCCCAATTCATAAGCGGCTTCGGCTGCGTTCATAAGAACTTCGCCATAGCGCAGAGCCTTGAACGGCTGCCAGCACCTGTTCCAACCCCTGTCGGTGGTGTTGGATACATACTTGCGGATCGCAAATCCGGTGCCCGAAGGACCTTCGTCGCCGGTGCGCTGAGTGCCGTGGGGACCTGTGATCCTGGTTCCTACGGGAAGATTCCCGTAATCTTTTGCATTATCCGCGTTTACGGTCGTGTTGATATTGAGGCTCGTTATGCGCCGGCCCTGGTTTTCCCTGCCGGTATATGCATTCTCGCTGCTGTTGCCGTAGTCGCCGGTAGCGTCGGCGGCAGTCCCGGGAAAGTCTTTGTATACACCACCCTGGAAATCGAACTCCACTCCGGAGGCCGCTTCCACCATACCCGAGAAGAAGTAGGTGGCTTTTGCACGCGGCTCGATCTCGTCGTTATCCCAGAGTTCTTTCCTGTCGTTGAAACGCACGGGCCTGCCCTGGGCGTCGACTATTGCCGGCATTTCGAACAGGGCGAGCAGGTTGTAGGCCGGGTCGATGGTCATACCGAGGTCTCCCGCCAGGCCCGCAACCCTGGGCAGAACTGCAAGGTCCCACATGTGGTACAGATAGTGGTTGCCGGTAACGCCCATCTGGCTCGTGCCGTACTGCTTGATGAAGATATCCTCATCGTCGGTCGGGACCTGGAACTGTTCTACGAAAGCAGCCTCTTTACCTGCCCTGCCGCTGCCGTTGTGGAGCGAATACCCTCCTTTGTCGACAGCCGCTTTGGCTTCGAGTACATACCCGAAGAACTCTTTCGCAGCCGTGGGCGGCATACCCATAAAGCCTGCACTGGTGGCCGGGCCCGTAACTCCGGTATATTGGTTATACTTGGCGATCGTGCCGGCATAGAGCATGGCGCGCGACATGAGAGCCGCGGCGGCATAGCGGTTGAAACGGCCCCTGGTCTTGGTCTCGGTACCGTTCTCCATAGCAAACTTCAGATCTTCGTAGATGAATTTCCAGCAGTCGTACTCGGTGCTGCGCGGAAGATTGGTTTCCAGGGGATCGGCCAGCGGGTCGATCGGCTCGGACATCAGCACCACACCTCCGTGGGTACGGACAAGCACCATGTAGTAGTACGCCCTCAGGAAACGGGCTTCGGCAAGATATCGGTCGAGCTGTTCGCCTTCCCAGAAATTACCGATGTCCCTGATGAAGTTGTTGATCTCGCGGATACGGTTGTACGGTCCGTGTCCCTGCGAGGAACGCATGGTCCAGTAGTTGAAACCCGAATATTCCTGTACGCGGTTGCTGGCCTCGCCGCTCACACCGGTGGCGGAATTCTTGGAACCTTCCCAGTTGGTATTGCCGAAAACCATGTATCCGCTATTACCGCTACTAAATCCGTTCACAAAATAACCGAAATCGTCGATCGGCAGGTCGTGATAGGTGATGGCGAAATATTTCTGTATACCATCATCCGAGCTCAACAGAACATCCTGAGTAACAATATTTTTCGGCATTATGTCCAGATCGTAGCAGGACACCGTAAGCAACGGCACCGAAATCAATGTCAATAAATATTTAAATGCTTTCATATTTCTGTCCTCTCCTTATTTAGAAATTAAGTTTCACACCAAAGTTGACAACACGGCTGATAGGATATTGGAAAACGGTGGTGTCGCCACTGCCGCCGCCCTGGTCTCCGGGGCGTTCGGGGTCCATGCCTTTCATGGCTTTGGTCGTAAACGTCAACAGGTTGTAGACGTTGGCATAGATGCGGGTATCGCGTAGCCCGACTCCCTCCAGCCATCTGTTGGGGAATGTGTATCCCAATTCGAGGGTCTTGAGGCGAATGTAGGATGCGTTCCTTACGGCCGTCTCCTGCTCGTTGAACGGGTGGCTTGACGCAGGGTAACGTCCCGAGATCCATTTGGTCGTGGAATTCCAGGGATCGGCGTTCGGATCGGCCATGTGCCATCTGTCCAGATATCTGTCCAGAGCGTTGGCGCCGTTATATCCGGCCACTTCTTGGAAAACGTCGCCGTATCGGCTGTAAACACCGGCGGCACCCTGCCAGTTCATGGTCAGGTCGAATCCCCTCCATGCGGCTCCGGTCTGAATACCGTAGAAGAATGTCGGCAGATTTTCGTTTGCCACGGGGTGGCTGTCGTTGCCGTTGATGACACCGTCGCCGTTCCAGTCCTCGTACCAGTAGTCGCCCGGAAGACGATCCTGGGGGATGGGCATGAAGTGGTTGGTTATCTGATCGTAGTTTGAGAAACGGCCGCCTTCGTTGGCATTCACGAACCAGATATCCTTGTTACGTCCCGACTGGTCCTTGCGACGATAAGCATCGAGCGAGCTTCTGGCTTCGGTGTCCTGACGATAGTCCCAACGGGACTTGGTGCCGGTGAAGTTCACACTTGCCCAATAGCGCACCTCTCCGACCCGGTTGTTGTGCGTGAGTTGGAACTCCCAACCGAATTGCTGGTCCGAATTGGTGTTGACCTGGGGCAGTTCGGCGCCGATCTCCCAGGGAACCGCCGAGAGGGGTCTCTCGAATATACCGGAACGTTTGCGCTGGAAAACTTCGACCGTACCACCCAATTTACCGTTCCACAGGTCGAAATCGAGACCGATATTGAGTATTTTAGACTTAAGCCAGCTCAGGTTTTCATTGGGAACGGCATTGGTGGTAATACCACCGATAAGGGAAGCGTTGTAGAACCACGCGGTGTCGCCGGCGCGCATCGAGTAGCCCATAACGGCACGGCTCACACCGCCGTCGTCGCCCAATACACCGTAAGAGGCGCGAAGTTTGATATTCTGGACGAACGGAAGGGTGTTTTTAATGAAGTTCTCCTCGCTGATGCGCCATGCGACCGAACCCGACGGGAAGTAACCCCATGACCCTAATTTTGAGAAATTCGAAGAGGCATCGCCGCGGAACGTGAATTCAGCCATGTAACGCCCCTTGTAGTCGTATTTTAAACGACCGATAGCCGAACGGCGCGCCCATTCGCCCAGGCCGTCCTGGTTGAAAGTACGTCCGTCCAACTCGCCGTTCTCGGGATATACGCTGTTGAGTTTCATCACGACGGAACCTCTGATGCCGTTCTCGAAACCGTAACGCTCTTCCCATCCCGCATACGCCTCGACGTTGTGGTCGCCGAAACTCTTTTTATACTCGAGCGAGAACAACAGCAATTCGTCGCGGCCGGGCCTCATGCTGCGCGAGAGGCTGGGACTGTTCTGGCGGCTGAGGGCTCCTCCCGTTTCGTCGTACACATAGAAAGTGGGACGGGTGGTCGTATTGTCCGAAGCCCAGTAACGGTAGTTGTAACGGGCCGAAGCGGTCAGGCCGTCCACACCGGGAATCCTGTAATTCAGGGAAAGCCCCCCGTCGAAACGGTTGCGTTTCTCCTGGTTGTAACCGGAGGTGTTGGCGTCGATGGCCGCAAGGGCGTTAGTGTCGGTCATAGTCTCCTGATACCTTGCGTACTTGTCGCGATGTTCAACGCCGTCGGCGTCGATGTAGTATACGGGAGATGTGGGACGCTCGATCCACGCGTTCTTATAAACGGTCCAAAGGTCCAGTGTCGGCGTGTTGCGCTCGTATATCATGCCGCTCAATTGAACGACGGCGCTCAGACGGTCGGTGATCTTCACGTTGGTGTTGTTGCGGAAGTTCCATGCACTGTAGTTCATCGAGCCGGTACTGAAGCTACTCTCGATTTTCCGGTAGCCCAGGTTGAAGAAGTAATTGATGTTGTCCGAACCCCCGTCCATGGAGACGTCGTAGTTGTAGGTCGGAACATTCTTGCTAAAGAGAACATCGCTCCAGTCGGTGGACTTCAGTTTGCCGCTGGCATACTCCTCGATCTCCGCGGCACTGTACGTGAGTGTCGGCTTGTTGAAAGGATAGTTTGCTCCAAAATTGTAAATAGTCTTCTCGTTGACAAGCATCATGTGGTCGTGTGCGGCCGTGGACCGGGGCACATAGAGGAAGTTCTGCAAACCGTAGTTGGCCGAGAAGGATATGTTGAACTTGCCCGAGGAAGGACGTCCCGCTCTGGTGGTTACCAGAATGACGCCGTTTGCAGCCTGCGAACCGTAGATGGATGCCGCGGCGTCCTTCAGGATCGAGATGTTTTCAATCTCGATAGGGTTCATACGGCCCAAATCCTCTGTCGAGCTCGGAATACCGTCGATAACCACCATCGGAGTTCCCATACCGCGGATATCCATCTTAACGGCGCCCCGGCCGTAGTCTCCGGGCATGGAACTCGTCTGCGTTACGCGCAGACCGGGCAATTTACCGGCGAGCGAGTTGAAGACGTTTTCATTCTTGGTTACGGTGATCTCCCTGTTGCCGACTACCGAGACCGCACCTGTCAAAGTTGCTTTACGTGTCGTACCATAACCCACGACCACCAGCTGTTCCAGCGTCGTGTTGTCGGGTTGCATGGTGATCGTAACAGAGGTCTGGGATGCCGGAACCTCGGTTTGTGTAAAACCGTAAAAAGTGGATGTCAGAGTCTCTCCGCTTGCGGCCTGCACGGAGAACGTACCGGCAGCGTCGGTTAATGCGACGCGATTAGTGCCGGTCACGGTAACCATTGCTCCGGCAATGGGATCGCCCTGTGCATCGAGAACTTGTCCGGTCACCGTTCGCTGCTGAGCTGAAAGCGGAAGCGCTCCCAGAAGGCAGAAAAGTGCGAGAGTAAAAAGCCTCAGTGTGTTTGTTGTAATTTTCATGCCATAAAATTATTAGGGTTAATAGGATAATAGATAATAAGTGCGTTGACATAAATAATCCGGCACCCCGTTGACAGGGGCGCTCTCATCGTTTTTTTTGTTCATAGGCTAAATAACATTAAAGGTTTAATTAAAGCGGTGTTTTTCCATAGACTATTTTGTACTAATTTTGTAGAGTTTTTCAGGTTATTCGCATCGAAACGGGAAACACGGCGTTCTCTTCTCTTTTGCGAACACAAGTGTAGCACGATTCGGTTAAAAAAGTATTAATTATTGATTAATCGTATAATTTCACCGCGAAATTTACGCTTGAAATTCGATATTATGCCTCCGTCGCGTCAACAATTATCAGGAAAATTATGCCGAATTTACCGCCGGACGGAAATCGGCGGCAACGGAAAAAAGAAGCGGCACAATATATGTATATCTAAAATTCCGATATGAAAACCGATCCGGCAGGAGCTTTTCGGACGGGTATGTTTATTTTTTTAGCGGATATGTTTGCGGTATGTTTTTTTTGAAGTAACTTCGTGTCGAATCAATCAGAGTGTATGTATAGATCGTTGCTGTGTGTAACTCTTGCCCTGGCCTGTTTGTCTCCGGCGCTCCGTGCGCAGGCCGGCAATGAGTATGGATTGAGATTTGTCTCGCACGAAGACATAAAGGATAACCGTACCTCCCTCGTGTTGACCCCCCACGAGAAGATGAGGCTCGATGACGACTTTACGATCTCGTTCGACGTGCGATTCCACAATGCGTTGCACACTTTCGGATATGTGTTCCGTATGGTGGACGACGAGGAGGCCAGTTTCGATATGATATCCGACCTCAGCACCGCCGAACCGCAGGTCAGGTTTGTCAGGGGACAAAATACTATCGCGGAGTTCGCGCTCACGAATCCCGTTTTCGACAAATGGATGAGTGTAACCCTCGAGGTCGATTCCGGCGCGGGTACCATAACGATCTCCGTCGACGCGGCCCGGCTCAGCGTGCCGCTGAGCCTCTCGGGAAAGCGGTACGGTATATGGTTCGGGATGTGCGACCATACCTCTTATTATACCACCGACGTTCCTCCCATGTCGCTGCGCGACGTGAAGATCCTTAATGGCCGGAACAACCTGCTGCGGCACTGGGAGATCGTTGTTAACGGCGATAGTCGCCGTTTTTTTCTGCGCGTCGTCGGGGGAAACCAGCCTTGCCATCACCACAAAGCGGTAGTCGGCTGGCGCAAAAGGACGAGCGCCCTCGTACCCGAGGAATATCTGGGCATGGCCGCCCGTTCCGACGGGAGCGCGATCCATTTCGCGGCGGGCAGTCATCTGGCCGTCTACGACAACTCCCGGCCCGACATGCTTGAGGTGAAGGAGACACAGGGACCGATGCCGTTCGCCGTGCAGCCTAACCAGATAGTCTTCGACGATGCCGCGGGCCTCGTGGTGGCTTACGAATTCGAGTCCCGGCGCACGGCCACGCTCGACCCCGCCGCTCCGAATACCCCATGGTGGTCGGAGAGTGATGTTACGGTTCCCGTTACGCGATACGGGCAACACAACGCTGCATATATCCCTTTGTCGGGGAAGATAGTCACATTCGGCGGATATGGCGAACACACCTACAAATCGCGCATGAATGTCATCGACCCCGACGGAGAGTGGCAGACTTTCGAACTGGCGGAAAAATTGCCGCCGCGATATCTGAGCGGCATGGCGGTAATGGACGACGGAGAGCTTGTCATTGTGGGAGGCTACGGCAGCCGCTCGGGTTTACAGTCGGAGGCGCCGCACAACTTCTATGACATCTGGCGGGTCGATCCGGTCTCCGGCCGTGTCGACAGCGTCGGCAGACTTACACACGGCCACGATGACGAACCTTTCGTGATGGGGCGCGACATGGTGCCGAGTTCCGACGGAAAGAGGGTTTTCGCCCTTGTTTACAGCGACAAGCGTTACGCCAGCGAGATACAGCTCGTGGGAATAGAGATAGCCACCGGCAACCTTGTGCGCTATGCCGACACCGTGCCGTACCAGTTTTCCGACGATGGGTCGCTTTGCACGTTGGTGTACGACGAGGCCCGGGAGGAGTTCCTGTTGGTCGCGATGAGCCGGCAGGGCGGAGAGGGTACTCTGGTCGAGATATGGGCGCTCGACGCACCTCCCCTGCGGATTGCCGACACCGTGCATACGGTGCGGCGGGGCGGAGGTTTTCCGTGGTGGATTGTGGGTATAGTCCTTATGTCGCTGTTGGTTGCGGGGGGACTGTGGGCCGCACTGCGGTTGGGACGCCGCAAGGGACAATCAGACTCCGGAGAGGAGATACATATTTGGGATGTTTTTCCCGACCCCGACGCTCCCCCGTCCATCGCTCCGGACTATTACAAAACCTACCGCGTGGAGAAACGCCCTTCGTCGATACTGCTGCTCGGCGGATTCCAGGTGGTCGATAAAAACGGCAAGGACATCACGGGGCAGTTCACCCAGACCGTAAGAGCGCTCTTCCTGTTGATACTTCTGGAGACATACAAGAACGGACGCGGCATATCGTCCCAGGTTCTGGGCGACACGCTCTGGTTCGACAAGGATCCCGAAAACGCGCGCAACAACCGCAACGTCAATGTCCACAAGTTGCGCATGCTGCTCGCTGAAGTGGGTGAGGCCGACATCTCGTCGAAAAACAGTTACTGGCACCTGAAGTTGGGAGACGGGATATTCTGCGACTACGGCACCCTGCTCTCTCTCAAGGGCGATATCGAGCGCGAGGGGGCCGAAGACCCGGCCCGGGCGGCCGGCCTGGTTGCGCTCGCACGGCTCGGCAAACTGCTGCCCGAAACCCAGACCGAG
>QMCD01002281.1_pt1 | contig 11768 bp, 8 predicted proteins | sample 1821841 | NCBI WGS metagenome assembly QMCD01 (sample SAMN01991225, study PRJNA193472) | Termite gut metagenome, whole genome shotgun sequencing project. | isolation source: worker | host: Macrotermes natalensis | reverse complement strand
GCTCCCGCACCGGCAGCACCTGAAGCCGCCGCCGGTTTCCCCGCCGACGCAACCATCGGCGTGGCTCTGCCTTGGCTCGGAACGCAGAACTGGGCGGAAGGCAATGACATGTTCAAAGCAGAGCTGGAAGCGGCCGGATTCACCGCGATCGTACAGCACGCGGATAACAAGGTTCCCCAGCAGCAGCAGCAAATTGAATCTATGATCCAAAACGGCGCGAAAGTTATCGTCGTCGCTCCTATCGACGGCTCGCAGCTGGGTGCGGTTGTGGAAGAAGCAGCCGCCTCCGGCATCAAAATCATCGCTTATGACCGTCTGCTTGAGAACACGACCGGCATCGATTGCGTGGTTCAATACGGCAGCGTTAAAATCGGCGAAAGACAGGGCACCGCGCTTCTGGAAGGGCTCGCCAAGCTGAAGGGCGAGGGCCCTTACAACATCGAGCTTTTCGGCGGCGGCCCAGCCGATCCGAACGCCCCGAATTTCTTCAAAGGCGCTATGGAAGTGCTCCAGCCCAAGATCGACGACGGTACGTTAGTAGTTGTTTCCGGCCAGATGGATTTCACCCAAGCGGCGACGCTTGATTGGGACAACGCGAAAGCGCAGGCCCGTATGGATTCCTTGCTTTCCGGCTTCTATTCCGATAAGGAAATTCACGGCGTCCTCTCGCCTAACGATGGCATCGCGCGCGCCATTATCACCTCCTGCGAACAGGCGGGCCAGCCAATTCCCGCAATTTCTGGCCTTGATGCTGAAAACCAATCCATCGAGTGGATATGGCAGGGCAGGCAGTATTCCACAGTCGACAAGCCAACAGCGGGTCTTGTTGCGAAAACGATGGAGATCATCAAGCTGATGCAAGCCGGAGCCGACTTGCCAGCGCCCGATACTACGGTAAATAACGGTGCGAAAGATGTTGGCATTTACGAACTTGAACCCGTCATAGTTACCAAGGATAATGCGTTAGAAGTATACGGGTAGACCTCAACCAAGAATCCCTGCGGCGGTATCTCTTATGTCTGAAACAAGCCCGCCGGGTGATAAATTTACCGATGCTTTCCCCCGCCGTATTGATTCAAGCATGGATTATCGAAAGGGTTGAGAAGTTCATTATACTCCACGTAACTGTAGCGGATTATGCATTGCGTTTGTCATACCTAAAAGCTAGAATTATATTATTAATGATGTGTATTTTATTTTGCGAAAGGTGGTTTGTGGAGTGAATTCCATATTCAGACTTTCACCTTCTAAGCGTGTCTTAGTATTGAAGGACGAAATGCTTTCCGAACCCAGATATGTTTCGGTGGAACAAGCGAAGATTATCACCGATGTATATAGACGGAATCCGAGCGATCCGCCCCAGCTTATTCGAGCGAAAAGCTTGGCTGAAGCACTGGATCGGCTTGCGGTTCGTATTATTCCCGGTGAGCTAATTATAGGAAACCGCACGGCGGGTGTGCGCGGCGGCGTCGTATTCCCGGAAGCCGGCATTTCGTGGATAGCGCATGAGCTTAACTCTCTGCCCACCCGTTCGCAGGATCGTTTCGAAGTAAAGCCCGAGGACGCGCGGGCGTTTAGCGAGGAAATCGAGCCGTTTTGGAAAGGCCGCTCGCTTGAGGATAGAATTCGCGGGGAGTGCGGTGGCCTTGTTGACGATATAGGCATGATAGTCAAAATCAACCAGAAGGATCACGCGCAAGGACATATATGCCCCGACACGAAGGGATGGTTGACGCACGGTCCACAAGAGCTGTGCGAACGCGCGAAAACCAAGCTGGCGTCCGAAACCGACGAAAAGAAGAAACTTTTTTATAGATCTACAGTTATGGTGCTGGACGCGTCTTCCAGGTTTATGCTGCGCTATGCGGCGTTGGCGAGAGAGCTGGCAAAGGGAAGCGAGTATGCCGCCGACTTAGAAGAAAACGCCCGCATATGCGAGAAACTGGCAAAACAGCCTGCTGAAACCTTTCACGAAGCCGTTCAAAGCCTTTGGTTTCTATACGTCATCCTGCATATGGAATCCAACGCCAGCTCTTTCTCGCCAGGGCGCATGGATCAGTATTTGTACCCCTACTACAAGCGTGATACCGACTCCGGTGTATTGGACAATGAAGGCGCGCTGGAAATTATCCACTGCCTTTGGCTAAAATTCAACCAGATCGTCTATTTACGTAATTCGCACAGCGCGAAATATTTCGCAGGATTTCCTATTGGCTTCAATGTAGCTATCGGCGGTCAAATCAAAGGCGGCGTCGACGCAGCGAACGAACTGAGTTACATATTCCTGAAAGCGCAGGAGGATTTGCTCTTGCCGCAGCCAAATCTCTCCGCGCGGCTATTCGATGGAAGCAGCCAAGCGTTTATCGAGGCTTGCGTACGCGTAATCGGCAAGGGCGGCGGCATGCCGCAGATATTCAACGACAAAAGCATAATTCCCGCATTGATGAAACAGGGAATATCGGAAGAGGACGCGACCAATTACGCTATAGTAGGCTGCGTTGAGTTAACAACTCACGGAAACAACTTAGGGTGGAGCGACGCGGCGATGTTCAACGTGGTAAAGGCGCTCGAGCTCGCCGTAAACCACGGGAAATGCCTGCTGACAGGAAAGCATCTCGGCCCCGATCTGGGCGCGCTGGACGATTACGGCACTTACGCAGAGCTGGAACACGCCCTTGCCGCCGAGGTGGACTATTTCAGCGAAAAAATGATTGAAGCCTGCGAAGCCGTTGAACGGATTCATCAGGAGATTCTGCCCAGCCCGTTTTTGTCCTGCGTTATAAACGATTGCATGGAAAAAGGCGTGGACGTTACCGCAGGCGGCGCGCAATACAATCTATCGGGCATACAGATAATCCAGCCCGCAAACATCGCGGACAGTCTTGCAGCGATAAAAAAACTCGTCTTTGACGAAAAGCGAATCGCCCCGGCGGAGCTCCTTCAAGCGCTACGGTCCAATTTTGAAGATCGGGAGCCGTTGCGGCAGGTTTTGCTGAACTCCGCGCCCAAGTACGGCAACGACATAGACGAGGTTGACGAAATAGCGGCAAAATGGGTCGCGTACTTTTCGGAGCGCTTAGCGAAAAGAACCAACTACCGCGGCGGGCGCTACCATACCGGGATGTACACGGTTTCGGCGCATGTAGCCATGGGGCAGAACGTGGGCGCTTCCGCCGACGGGCGAAAGTCGCGCGAGCCCTTGGCGGACGGCGGTATGTCCGCGATGTACGGCAGGGACGTAAACGGGCCGACATCGCTGCTCAAATCGGTATCGAAGCTGGATTCCGGCTACGGCAGCAATGGTACGCTACTGAACATGAAGTTTCTGCCCGCTTTCTTTAAAACCGGCGAGGGTATCCAAAAATTCGCGGGTTTGCTCAGGGCCTTTGTTGCGCTCGGTATCAACCATGTTCAGTTTAATGTCGTCAACAAGGACGATTTGCTCGCAGCGCAGCGCGAGCCGGAAAAACACAGGAATCTCACCATAAGGGTTGCCGGGTATACGGCATACTTTACGGAGCTCGCGCGGGATTTGCAGGACGAAATCATTGCGCGTACAGCCTACGGTGATATTGCGTGACGGGCGAGATTTTCGACATCAAGCGCTTCGCCGTTCACGACGGCCCCGGCATCCGCGCCACGGCGTTCCTAAAGGGCTGTCCGCTTAACTGCGCTTGGTGCCATAATCCCGAGGGCAAGCGGCCGGGCTCGGAAATCTGTCTGCTTGAGCTTCAATGCATCGGCTGCGGCGCGTGCGCTAAAGCGTGTCCGAACGGCGCCCTCGTATTCGATAGCGCCCCGGCTATTTCCCGCGAGCGCTGTATCCGCTGCGGAAGGTGCGCAAAGGCTTGCCCGGCGGGCGCCATAGCCGCTAAAGGCATGAAGATTACCGCGGAAGCGCTCGTTGCCGAACTCTCAAAAGAAGAGATTTTCTTTCAAGCGTCAGGCGGCGGCATAACGCTTTCGGGCGGCGATCCGCTCTTCCAGCCGGAGTTTACGGCAGAAACGCTGCGGCTCGCTAGGGCAAAGGGCTTCCATACGGCGTTGGAAACCTGCTTGTATGCCGCGCCCTCCGTGCTTGAAGCGCTGCTCGATTTACCGGATTTATGGATAGTGGATATAAAGCTCATGGACGAGGAAGAGCATAAAAAAAAGACGGGCCGTTCAAACGCGCCGATATTAAAAAACTATGAGAGGCTGGCGGCGAGCGGGCGGCCTATGCTCACGAGGATACCGATCATTCCGGGCTATACCGATTCTATCGATAATCTCAATAGTATCGGCAAATATATCGCCGCGACAAACGCGAAATCCGCGGCGGAGCCAATGTTTTACAATCCGCTGGCCGAATCTAAATACAAGAGTTATGATATGGAATACAGCTTGCTTAGGGCGCAGCCGTATACAGAGGAGCAAGAGGATTATTACCGTAATATTATTACCGCAGCCGGCGTTGCAGTGATTATCTGACCGGAACGATACGTATGATGGGAGAAAAAATGAGCAAGCTTAATTATTTTATCAGCCAAGGCATAAGTGATTTGCCCGTTTATATAACAGATGTGCGCGAAGACTTTTTATCCAGCGGCGGCGAGGCTATTATTCTGGATTTGCGGCTGTTTGACGGCGGAACTCGCCGCGTTTCCCTTAAGTTGCCGGTTTCGGAGGCGCAGTCGGAAGAGCAGCGGAAATTTCTTAGAGAGTACCTCTTTGCCGAAGTGTATAACATGCTCTCGGCCCTAGGCGGCAAGGGCCTTAGCGTCTATCATCATTCATCATGCGCAGGCCTTGCGGAGCTGCTCGAAGAGCTGCCGCGCGCGTTTGGCGTCGGATTATCCCGCAAGAGCCGCGTCGGGTATGGGCGAAGCGTAAACGTAATAGAAAGGATGCTCGATTCTCAAGGCATTACGGAGCCTTTTAACATCGATATCATAAATGGCAGCGCGCCGGAATTGCCCGAAGAAAATCCAATACGCGCAGACTTTGCGGCCCGTTTCATGAAAGCCTTTGACGGTATAGGCGAACGCATTCTCTGCGGCGTGGATATTGGCGGCACGGATATCAAGCTCTGCGTTTCGGTGCGCGGCAAGCTGAGTTATCTTAAAGAATACGACTGGTTTCCGGCATTATTCACCCGCTCGCGCCAGTTGATCGAGCCCGTGCGCCTGCTCGTCCGGCTTTTACGCGCGAGAGCAGCCTGCGACGAAGCGCAGATTGATCCGGCGCTCGTAGGCAAACTGGATAAAGCGGTCAACGAGCACGTCTCGGACGCGGAAATTTTGGCCGCCGTCGAGGCCGCCGAAGCGGCGCTGGGCGATAAAATCCGGGGCTTCGACGGCATCGGCTTGTGTTTCCCCGACGTTGTGATACAAAACAAGATCGTCGGCGGCGAGGTTTTCAAGACGCGCGGCATACGCGAAAATCCCGAGATCGAATACGAAGCCGAGTTTAAAAAACTGATGAACCTCGATACGATTCTTTCGGAATACTGCGCGCCGGGCGCAAAGGTGCGCATGACGAACGACGGGCCTATGGCGGCGTTCACGGCAGCTATGGAATTGATCGCACAGGGCAAGGCGGCTGAATTGAGAAATGGGCGTTTTGCTCATACGCTCGGTACGGAGCTCGGCAGCGGATGGATCGACGAGAAGGGCGATATCCCAGAAATCCCGCTGGAAATATATAATTTTATAATCGACTTGGGAAGCTTCGCAGCACGGAGTTATCATCCGGACGATTTGCGCAGCATCAATAACTTCAACACGGGGATCGCCGGCACGCTGCAAAAATTCATGGCGCAAAACGGCGTTTTTCGGCTCGCGATCAAAGCGTCGCAGGAGAACGGCGGCGAGCTTTACCGCGATCTTATAGTAAATAACTTTATATACGAAAAGGACGGCGGCGTATTTGTAACTCTCGAACCTAAGGATATGCGCAAGCCGTTGCTTGAGTATCTGATGAAACTGTGCGAAGCGAATAACTCCATCATGCAGGATGTTTTTTTGGAGATAGGGCGTTCTACCGGCGTCACATTCCGCGAAACCGAGCATATATTGCGGCCTCAAACAAAAGAGCGTATTATGTATGGCAGGCTTGTTAAAGCGCCTGCCTGCTTTGCGTTGATTAAGCAGGGCGCGGCTTTGATAGACGATACTTTGCGAATGTCCGTTGCGGACAGCCAGAGTGCCTTTACGGATTTGATGAACCAGCTCAACGAGCATCCGGTCTATACGGTGGCGCAATTTGCACAGTCCGTTGGCGCTCTATACTATGGAAATCTTGATTCTTAGTACGACAAGGAGGCTCTAAGCATGAAACGGCTGGATTTTCTGAAAGATCAACTATTTAAAGGGTTCTACATCAAAAAAGAATGGTGGGGCGACGATCTTAGCGTTTTGAATCAAGACGGCGCGAAGGAAAAGCCGTTGATTGCCCGCAAAGCAATGGCCTTCGACCTAGTTTGCCGAGAAATGCCGATTGAGCTGAAAGAAAACGAGCTGATCGTCGGCGTTACAACCATGTCCTCGGTAGGCTTCGGCCATACATTCCCCGAATATGAAACGGAAGATGAAGCAAAGCATTTCGCCGCGCTGTCGCTCGACAGAAAGTCCGTATGGGGTCATCACTTACCCTATTATCCCAAGGTACTGCAAAAAGGATATAACGGGATTATCGCGGATATTGACAGAGCACTTGAGCAAACCGAAGATATCGGATCGGAAACATATAATTTTTTACATGCCGCAAAAAGCACATTGATGTCCGCATCGGCGCTTTCCCGGCGCTACGCCAAGCTGGTGGCGGCGGCGGCGGAAGATGAAAACGATCCGACGCGCAAAGCTGAGCTGTCGGAAATTGCGCGCATCTGCGGCAAAGTGCCGATGGAGCCTGCAGAAACCTTTAACGAGGCGCTGCAAAGCGTATGGTTCGTCCATATGCTCCTTCACAGTACGCTTTCCTACACGCCTCTTGGCCGTGTGGATCAATACCTCTGGCCTTACTATAAAAGCGATATGGATAAAGGAACGCTTAAAAAGGAATTCGCCGAAGAGCTGGTTGGCTCCTTCCTGATCAAATTCAACGAGCGCACGCAATTCCTGAAGGAACACATGGAGAATCATATGTGGACGGGCGACTGGTCGCAAGGAGGCGATCCCAACGAGCCCACCACAACCTTTGACATGGAAAACGACGCCGACTATACGTATGGGCAATCTGCGAATCACTGGCTGCAAAGCGCCGTCGTCGGTGGGCTTGGGCCGGACGGCAATGACGCCACAAACGAGCTCAGCTTCATGTTCATAAAGGTTATCAATTACCTCGAATTGGTTTCCCCGATGATTGGCGCGAGGATACACGAGAAAAGTCCTAAGGATTTCCTTTCGTTCATAAGCCGGGAGCTTTGCCGCGGCGGCGCACAGCCTGTGCTTTTCAACGATGATGTTATTATTAAGGGCATGATGGAGCGGCTGCGCATTCCACCAGAGGACGCCCGGGACAATGCCAGCGACGGTTGCTGGGAAGTATTGGTGTACGGCCGGACGGAGTATAGCTATGGCCATATAGAACTCATGCCTTGCATGGAAGCCTTGTTAAACAATGGCAAATCCATGGTATCGGGTTTGATGATCGGCGACGATTTTGGCGATATTTTTAGCGGCCTTAAAACCTTCGACGATTTCTATGCGGCATATATCAAGCAGGTGCATCGCCGGATTGAGAACGCGATAAAAAACAAAATAAAATATTACGACGAGGTTCACAAGATCGCACCGGAACCGTATCTTTCAGCTATGGTGGAGGATTGTATTGAAAATAGGCGCGACATGACCGATAGAGGCGCAAGATATCGTATTTACTCCCTTTTTGCTACCGGGCTATCCCATTGCATAGACTCGCTGTGCGCGATCAAGAAGTTCGTGTACGACGAACGGCTTATTTCGCTCCAAGGGGCTGTAGAAGCGCTGAAGGCCAACTGGGAAGGGCATGAGGAGCTTCGGATGAGGTGCCTGACGAGAGCGCCTAAATACGGAAACGACGACGATGTTGCCGACGGTCTTTTGACGCGCTTCCTAAATGATTTTTCAGATAAGGCGGACGAACTGAACAATCAAGTGGATTGGATTGAAATAACGGCGGGAGTCGCGACGTTCGAAAACTATCCACGTTTTGGACACAATGCGTGGGCGTCGTTTGACGGGCGCTTTGCGCACGAGGCGTTTTCCAGCAACTACTCTCCCGCAGTAGGACGCGACAAGCAAGGGCCGACCGCCGTACTTTTATCCGCAACAAAGTTTGACCTTTCGCGCCTAAACAGCGGCTGTCCGATGGATTTAAGGGTGAGCTTCAACAAGGAGACGGAGGAAGAGAACGGAAAAATCATGCAGGGATTCATTGAATCATTCGTCGCCTTGGGCGGCAATATGATGACTATAACCAAAGTGGATTATGAAACGTTGAAAAAAGCGCAGCAGGAGCCTGAAAAATACATGTCGTTGCGGGTTCGGCTTGGCGGCGTCACGGCATACTTCACACAGCTTGCAAAACCGCAACAGGACGAATATATGCGGAGAACCGAGCATGCGATGTAAAAATGACGACGCGCCCGCCGTCGCAATAAACACCGAGGAAATTTCCGGGATTGTCTTTGATACGCAGCGTTTCAGCATCCATGACGGACACGGAATACGCACGCTCATATTCCTAAAAGGCTGTCCGCTTAGATGCGAGTGGTGTACAAACCCTGAGTCGCAGACATTCTCTCCGCAAGCCGGCTTTTTTGCGGAAAAGTGTTCGGGCTGTATGAAATGCGCGCCTGCTTGCCCCTACGGTCAGGCGTTTTGCGAGAGCGGGCGGGTCGAGTGGGAAAAATGCGAGGCCTGCATGAATTGCGTCGAAGCGTGTATGTACGAAGCAAGGGTAACATACGGCAAGCGCATGACTGTAGACGAAGTGATGGAGATTGCGCGGCGAGACATGGTCTTTTTCGAAAAATCCGGCGGCGGGGTGACTGTCGGAGGCGGAGAAGCCGCCGCGCAGCCCGCGTTTGCGCGGGAAATATTGCGCAGATGCCAGGAGGAAGGCATTCATACCGCCATGGAGACATGCGGCTACGCGCCCTGGGAATCATTTAAAAGCGTAATACAATACGTCGATCTGCTGCTTTATGATATCAAGCACATGGATACCATCGCCCATAAAGCAAAAACAGGCGTGGATAACCGGCTGATTTTGGACAACGCAGTGAAAGCGTCGCAGATGGTGCGCGAGATGATCGTTCGGTTTCCGCTGATTCCTGATTTTAACGACAGCGAGGAAAATGTTCAGAGGATGGGCATGTTTATTAAGGATAATATGCCCGGCGTCAGGCGCGTTGACATATTGCGCTATCACTCCGTAGGGGAATCCAAGCACGCACGTATCGGCCGGGAGTATTTGTTCAAAGCCGAAAACGAGCTCAGCGACGAAAAAGTTAACTCGTTGAAGTCCATTTTGGAGTCCTTCGGGCTTCATGTCACCATAGGAGGTTGAAGCGATTATGTTTGCGTTTTCTAAAGATAAGCTGCGATGGATCAATCCGCCCAAAGAGTATAAAATCAATGAAAACGTCATCGAAATAACGACTATGCCGAATACCGACCTCTGGCAGCGGACCTATTACGGGTTTCGCCGCGCAAACGCGCATATGCTCGTCATGCCGGTCAGCGAACGGTATTTCAGCTTCCGCGTCAAAGCCCGGCACGACGGGAATACGCGATACGATCAATGCGGCATTGTTATCTTTCAGGATGAAGAAAACTGGTTTAAATGTGCGCTGGAGGACATGGGTACGGAGTTTCGGGATCTGGGCAGCGTAGTCACAAACAACGGCTATTCCGACTTTGGCTGTACGGCCGTGTCGCCCTCCGTCGATACCATGTACTACCGCCTTAGCCGGCGCGAAAGCGACTATCGGCTGGAGCGTTCGTTCGACGGTGTGGAATACAGGCAGATGCGCATGTTCCATCTCGCGGCCGGAAGCGGCGAAATCAATATGGGCCTTTTCGCGTGCAGTCCGTCAGACGCTTCCTGCCGGGCGGTCTTTTCCGAGATGGAAATCACGGAATGTACCTGGGGAGCAACGGAGTGAACCCATATAAAATCGTTTTCTGCGATATCGACGGTACGCTTTTGGATTCTAAGCACCGAATTTCCGGCGCTACGCGCCGCAAGGTGCAGGAGCTTGAGCGCATAGGCGTACCTTTTATTTTGGTTTCTGCACGTATGCCGTCGGGAATCTTTCCTGTTCAGGCGGAACTTTGCATAAAAGCGCCTATCGTTTGTTACAGCGGAGGGCTCATATTAGACGGAGATCACCTCCCTATTATGAGTGCCGGAATTCAGAGCGGCACTGCTCTGTCCATAAAAGAGTATATCGACTCACAATGGAGCGAGATATGTTGCAGCGTCTATTCCTGCCATGATTGGATCGTGGATAATGCGAGCAACTTTTGGGTGGTGCAGGAACAGGCGATTACTAGATCAGAACCTAAAGAACTCTTATTCGCGGATTATTGTGCGCAAGACCGGCAAATTCACAAGCTTCTGTGTATGGGACAACCGGATACGATCTACGCTCTGAACGACGATCTTGCAAGTAAGTATCCTGATCTTGCTATTTACCGCTCCAAGGACACCTATCTTGAAATCATGGGCGGCACCGCCTCGAAGTCAAAGGCTGTAAGGGCACTCTGCGCCAGATACGATGTTCCCGTTGAGCATTCCGTTTCCTTCGGGGATAATTTTAACGACGTCGATATGCTGCAAACCACAGGAATGAGTTATGCAATGGGTAATGCTCATGAGCAAGTAAAGAAAATCGCGAAACGAGTTACGCTCGATAATGACCAGGAGGGCGTTTTGGCCGGCTTAAACCAATTGCTTTTTAATGCATGATGTAAAGCAAGCAATATACTCGGTGCTTGCATTGCTTCTCGAAAGGGTACTATACTTATGCACGATGAGAAATATTCAGTAACTTAGAGAAAGTTGTAAAAAGTAAATTGAACAAAGTAAGAACGGCAGATAACACAGTGTATGTGGAATTGCAAATTGAAGAGCTGCGGCAAATGAGAGCAAATAGTAAAACGCGCAGCGGAATGGAGAGTTAAATGTTCACGGAAAATATGATTGCACCCTGCGGGTTGGATTGCAGCATTTGCGAACATGCCTTGAAGAGCGAAAAACCTTGTCCGGGATGCCTGAGCCCCGGAGAGAACAAAACAGACTTTTGCAAGGATGCTTGCCCCATCATCCACTGTCAGAAGCTGAAAGAAAATAAATACAGATTCTGTGACGAATGCGCAGACTTCCCCTGTGACGCCTGCACAGAACGCGAAAACCGCTATATGTCAAAATACCCGATGCGCGAGTCGCCGACGGCAAACATTGAGGATATCCGGCGGATGGGCATGAATGAGTTTTTAGTCAAACAACGTCAAAAATGGAGCTGCACGATATGTGACGGCGTGATTTGCGTGCATACTGGTATATGCAGTGGCTGTGGCGAGGAATATCATGCAGAAGGTTAGAAGGATTTGGCCGATACATTCAGGAAATCGTAAAAAACGACTGGCGGCACGGTTGCGGTTTGCTGACTCATTAGTTCTTACCTCCATAGAGTTTATCACGCGAGACTGTATAGCCTCCCGTGTAAATGGCAATAATCTCCACAATAAAAGAATGGAGATTAAGGTCAATGAAGCAAGTAAACGAACATGCACGGGAAC
>QMCD01002069.1_pt1 | contig 11769 bp, 8 predicted proteins | sample 1821841 | NCBI WGS metagenome assembly QMCD01 (sample SAMN01991225, study PRJNA193472) | Termite gut metagenome, whole genome shotgun sequencing project. | isolation source: worker | host: Macrotermes natalensis | reverse complement strand
GGAAAATTGAAAATTTTAGACGGTGGGTGATAAGCGATGCATATTGCTCCACGCCCGAAATGACAGGGCTATCAGATTTTTCTATATGTTTTCGCCAGGGACGGTTCTTGAAACGAGAAATCCCTCGCTCCACATTTCGATATGACAATGAGTGTCCGAATCGTGTACCTTGGAAGAATATATATAATTTTTCATTTTTCATTTTCAATACCCCATTTATTGTTTCAGTTAACGGTTAAACTCCCGTAATTTCAATGCGGCAACTATAGTTTGTAAAAATCTCTATCGTCATAGCGAGGATAGTAGTGACGAAGCAATCCGGCATGCGTAGTCTGTTTTGGATTGCTTCCCGCTTCGTTCCTTGCGGTCGCAATGACGTTTTTGCGAATATCATTCGCTGTACTAAACCCATGCACTTGCAGTGCATGGTGATTTATTCAGCCTCCTGCTTTTTTAGCCTTGTAGCCGGCTTTGATCAGGATGTCGGTTACACGGTCGCGGAAGTCGCCTTGGATTATGATCTCGCCGTCTTTGGCCGTGCCGCCCACGCCGCATTTGCTTTTCAGTTCGCGTGCAAGGACCTGCAGGTCATTGTCGGAACCGACGAAACCTCGCACCAGAGTTACCTGTTTGCCTGCGCGTTGCTTGCGGTCGAGCCATACGCGTAGGTCTTGCAGGGCGGGCGGGAGTGTTGCCGGTTCATTGGATGTCGGTTCGTCGTATTTGTAATCGCGGTTTGTTGAGAAGACGATGCCCATTGTGCTTTCAGAATACGGTTAATAATATTACTTTGAAATTTCCACAAAGATAGTATCTTTGCATGATAAATGAACAAACATAAGATAATAGCCCTGTGCGGGCATGCGCAGATCATTGTGTGCGGATACGTGCAAGTAAAAACAGATGTCCTGTACGCGCAATCATTATGAGCAAACGCCGTCAACCATATACCCGTTCGGAAGGTTTCACCCGTTTTCGCGAGGCACAACGCGAGCGTATGCCCGAGAGATTGCCACGCGACCCGTCTAAAAAACTCATTGAAGTTTATGTGGAAGGCTACGAGGATGTGGCGTTCTGGCGCGGGATTTTCGACCATTATGAGTGCGGTAAATATACTTTCGAGGTTAATGTGCCCCCGCGAGATGACCTTGCCAAAGGCAAGAAAGTGATTCTCGGGATGGTACCCGAGAGTTCACCTTATAAATTATTGTGTGTCGACAGCGATTTCGATCATCTACTGGGTAACTCTAACGGACAATCGCACATAGTTAATAATTCGCCATACCTGTTCCATACCTATGCCTATGCGACGGAGAACTTCCTGTGCTATGCGCCATCTTTGCATAACGTATGTGTGAGGGCCACAAAGAACGATGCGCGTATATTCGACTTCGATATATTTCTCAAAGAGTACTCACGTGTTATTTATCCGCTGTTTCTGTGGTATGCCTATTCGGCGTTCCTGCAGACCGAGAACGTATTCACATTATTGGAGTTCAAAGGCGCGGTGAAACTCAACTACCTCGAAGTCTCCAATAACGGGCGCGATACGATAGCGTGGCTTAACAGGCAGGTTGCCAAGTGGATCAATATTTTGGAAGAGCGCTATAAGAGCCTTCCCGAAAAATTGAGCCTATTCGAGCAGATGCTTGTCGAAAGAGGACTGAAAAAAGAGGACACATATATGTATATGCAGGGCCACACGCTGATGGATAACGTTGTGATCCCTATGTTGAATGCTGTGTGCGAGAAGTTGAAGTTGATGAACGTGATCCGCATCGACACATCGACAAAAACAGGTGTGGCTCTCAAAAACGAGATGAGTAATTACAACAACTCGCTGCGTCCTGTGCGCGACGTGCTGTTGGACAACGAATCATATAAGCATTCGCCGCTATACAGGCAACTGCAGCGCGATATAGAAAACTACTTGGATAAATTATGATAGTCGAGGTTTGTGCCGAATCCATCGGCTCGGCGCTCACGGCGCAGGAGGCGGGAGCTTTCCGTATCGAGTTTTGCGACAACATGGCCGAAGGCGGGACAACGCCGTCGGCGGGGCAGATATTGCAGGCGCGCGAGATGTTGAGCATAAAGCTCTACCCCATAATTAGGCCGCGCGGGGGTGATTTTTGTTACAGTGACGAGGAATTCGCCGTAATGTTGCGAGACGTGGAGTTCTGCGGCAGGTCGGGGTGCGATGGCGTTGTTATCGGTATCCTGAAATGCGACGGTACGGTCGATATGGAGCGCTGCACGGAGTTGGTGGCGTTGGCACACAGTTTCGGCATGGGTGTTACGTTCCACAGGGCATTCGATGTATCCTGTGATTTGAACCGTGCTTTGGAGGATATTATCGCCTTGGGTTGTGAACGTATTCTTACAAGTGGCGGTGCGGCTACGGCGTTGCAGGGCATAGAGGTTATTCGCGAGTTGGTACGTCAGTCCGCGGGGCGGATCACGATAATGGCAGGATCGGGAGTAACGCCGGAAAACGCTGCCGCCATAGTGTTGCAAACAGGCGTGAGCGAAATACACGGCACATTCCGCAGCCGTTTCGACAGCCCCGTGCCGCGTCCCGAATGGGCCGACTACGGCGTGTGGCATGCCGACGAAGAGAAGATTAGGAAAGTGGTTAATGGGTGATTCATACCGAATGAAAAAGCAACTTACTGAAAACATAAGGGCGGCTGACAATTATTAACAATATACGCAACCACAAAAGAAAATTCGTAATAACAAGCTATAAATATTCAGCGACTATGATTAATACTTACAAACTTGCGAAAGTTATTCTGCCCGTTATGGCCGGTGTGTTTATGATCTGCACTGCTTGCGGCAATCGCCACTTCATGACCGACGAAACTTATCGCAGTCAGGTACACGGCGATTTCGAGAAACGCAAAGAACTCGCCGCGGGGCGCGACAGCGCGCTGTTCTCGGTTTTCGACAGGGAACTGACGGCAGAGCAAACCGAGGCGTTGGAGTTTCTTTACGCCTATATGCCGTTGAGCGATCTGGCGGATTATGATGGAGAATTTTTCCTGCGCCAGGTAGACGGAGCTTTTCGTGCACGGGATCACTTTAAGTGGAATGTTCCGGAGGAGATATTCCGCCACTTCGTATTGGTATACAGGGTTAATAACGAAAACCTCGACGAGGCGCGCGACGTCTTTTTCGAGGAGTTGAAAGACCGTATTGCGGGTATGTCGATGCGCGACGCGGCGTTGGAGATTAACCATTGGTGCCATGAGAAGGTAACCTATCGCGGCTCGGATGCACGGACTTCAGCACCCTTGGCCACGGTGAGGACGTCATGGGGCAGGTGCGGCGAGCAGTCGACATTTACGGTTGCCGCGCTGCGCGCCGTGGGTATTCCGGCACGGCAATGCTATACTCCCCGTTGGGTACACACCGACAGCAACCATGCATGGGTCGAAGTGTGGATCGACGGCAAGTGGCATTATATGGGTGCGTGCGAACCCGAACCGGAACTCGATGTGGCGTGGTTCGACGGTCCTGTGCAGCGTGCGATGATGACTCACACGACGGTCTATGGACGTTACAACGGTCCCGAGGAAAAAAATATCGAGACGCCGCTCTATTCGGTTATAAATACGCTGTCTGTCTATGCGCCGGTGCGCAGGGCGGCGGTGCAGGTTGTCGATGCCACAGGTATACCCGTGGAGGGTGCGACGGTGCGGTTCGAGGTATACAATTCGGCCGAGATGTATTCGATAGTAACATTGCAGAGCGATGCCGAAGGGCATGTCGCGATCGATACCGGCAAGGGCGATCTGCTGGTATGGGCCTCTAAAGACGATAAATACGGTTATGCCAAATCGGCACCTGAAGATACCCTGACGGTGGTGAGCTTGTCACGTACCCCGGGCGAGGTGTATACCGAGACTTTCACTATGGCAGCTCCCGAAGAACAGCCCTTCTCGGAGTTGCCTGAGGAGATGATCGCTGCCAACGCTGTGCGATTGGCACACGAAGATTCGATACGCAACGCTTATATGGCTACTTTCCCCGATAAAAATTATGCCGCTAAAGTGGCAGAGGAATTGGGCCTGCCCGTAGAACAGGTGTGGAAATGGCTGAACTATGCACAGGGTAACTGGCGAGAGGTGGAGGCGTTTATCCGTAACGCGAATACCTCGCAGTTGGCGAATTTCATGTCGTCGCTTACGCAGAAAGACCTTCGCGATACACCCGCTGCCGTGCTTGCCGACTATATGCCGTCATACGTTTACCAACCCATCTGGCGAAGCGCTGTAGTCCCAGATGAAAACCTTAAACTCGATGTGAGGAATGTCGTCTCACCGCGTATCGGCAGAGAACTTCTGACATCGTGGCGCAGTTATTTCCAGAATGTCATGAACAACAAGGACACTTATCATACTGTCGACGACTTGGTGAAAATGGTTGCCGACGGCATCAGGGTAAGCGATACCGACAACTACTTCAACTGCCCGATAACCCCGCGCGGAGTACACGAGTTGCGCGTTGCCGACGGCTATTCGCGAGATATATATTTCGTCGCCCTGTGCCGTGCACTCGATATTCCCGCCCGTCTCGATCCCTTAACCGAGAAACCGCAATATCTGGATAACGGGACATGGCGTAGTGTATCGTTCGAGTTGCTGGCCGGTATGCGCGCCAATAAGGTGGAACTTACGCTTAAAGGCAATCCCTCGAATATCGTGAACCCGATCTACGGCAGTCATTTCTCCGTTGCGCGTTTTGAAGATGGCGATTTCCGCACACTCGAAATGTATGGACAATCGCTTCCTGTCCGCATACCTGTAGATGAGGGTTATTATCGTATCATTACCGCCAGCCGTGCCAACGACGGCTCGGCTAAGATCACGGCTCAATACCTCAATATAGGTGCCGACGGTGCATCGGCGGAGATAAAGCTTCCCGAACTCGAAGGTAAACTGTTCGTCAAGGGTGTGGTCGACATGAACTCAATCGTTGTAACATCCGAGGGTGAAAAAACAACGCTCAAGAAACTCGGTCGCGGGCAAGGTGCCGTCCTCATCTTCGCTGATCCCGATAAAGAACCGACCAAGCACATCCTGCAAGAGTTGCCTACACACAGTGCGGCATTCGAGCAGTGGGGCGGTGCGGTGGTATTTATGGTGCCCGATGACAAGACTTCCGCGGCATTCGACGCCTCGCTGTTCCCTGGTCAACCTTCCCAAACGGTATGGGCTGCCGACCCTGGGCGCACACTACTCAACGCCACGGCTTCGGCCCTGCAACTGCAATTCCGCAATAATTTTCCGTTAGTTGTATACCTGACTAACAACGGTGGCATATTATTTGCCTCCGAAGGTTATCGTATAGGCATTCCGGAAGAGATCCTGCGAATGATAAAACTCGAAGCGGAGACAAAATCATGAAAGACACACAAGTGCATCCAGAAGACCTCGAACCGGTCAAAGGTTTCAAAGACAACGACGAAGTAACATGGGACGAGATCGAAGACGAGAACGTCCTCCTCAACCCCGATGCCGACAGCATGGAGAGTCGCGGGTAAGGACGAAGAAAGCCGAGCATAAAGCTCGGCTTTCTTTATTAATGGTTAATGAGAGGAGTCGTATCTACCGACTGTTATGGCTTGCTTCGCCTGCCAATAATGATATCCCTCGTCGGCACTATGCGCATCGCTCGCAATGACAGTTCAGGCAGAAGTTAGCGCTAATTCATATCGAGAGATTCGTTGTCGTCCTTATAGACTTTATTAGAATGACAACTGAAATAATCGCCTCGCGAGATATAGCGGCGACATACAGAATTAGTCGAAAGGGAGCGGTTTTGTAATCATACCGTAACAGCCGAGCGGTTTCTTTGCATCATGAAAATGACGAAAAGACTGTTTGCGCTGATCATTCTGTTTATAGCCGTTGCGACAACGGCGTCTTACGCCCAACAGACGGGCACAATTACCGGAACCGTTTACGATTCGGAAACCAATGAACCGATGGTCAATGCATCGGTGGCTGTCGACGGTACGACACTTGGTACCACGACCGATGCCAAAGGCAACTTCTCCATCAAGGGAGTTCCGGCCGGAACTCACAATATCACAATTACGTATGTAGGTTATGCCGATGCCACTCAGAGTGCCGCAGTGGGTTCGCGTACTGTTATCAAAGTAGACATATTCCTTCATTCTGCTGCATTGCAGGTCGAAGAGGTTGTTGTTTACGCGACTTCCAACCGCGAGAGTGAGGGAGGACTGCTGGTCGAGCAGAAAGAGGCTTTTGTGGTAGTGCAGACCGTAGGGGCATCGGAGATGTCGCGTAAGGGTACGGGTGATGCCGAGGCTGCCGTGGCGCAGGTTTCGGGTGTGTCGAAACAGGCGGGCGAGAAGAACGTCTTTGTACGCGGATTGGGTGACAGGTATAACAGAACGTTGCTAAACGGTTTTCCCGTGCCGTCGGAAGACCCCGAATATAAAAATATTGCGTTGGAATTCTTTGCTACTGACATTATAAAGAACATCGGTGTGAGTAAAGTTTTTAGCGCCGATAATAATGGTGACGTAGGCGGTGCGGCCATCGACATAAACTCCAAAGAGTTGTCGGGTAACGGCGCTTTCTCGGTTAGCATCGATGCGGGGATCAACAGCCGCGCCATCGGTGCGGAAATGTTGCGTCCCGACGGAATAAACTTCTTCGGAAAAAGCAATACCGACCAACCTTCTGACGGAAAGTACGACTTCGCAAACAAACTCAACCCACGTAAGGTCAATATGCCTCTGAATAACGGGTTCAGTATCTCGGGCGGAAAGAGATTTCTATTGGGTGGAAATAAACCATTGTCGTTCCTGGTCGTAGCAAGCAACGCCACCGACTACTCTTATACCAAAGAAACGGTGCGTGATATAAATCAGACAGGGATTCTTCGTGTAGATCAGACAGGTGAGAAATCGAGCGTAGGTATCAGCCAGTTGGTTTTAGCCAATGTCGACTTTATCCCGAGCGAAGGTAACCGAATAGCCTACAACTTTATGTTGTTGCACGCAAACGAACAGTATGTCGGTGAATACCACGGTAAACATACCGAACGTAATCAGGACGACGATTACGGTAATATAATCGCCCTACGTCGCCAGCAAAGTAATGACAACCTGTTGATCACAAACCAACTTACGGGTAAATTCATGCTTTCTGAGCGCTTGCAGGCCAATATCGGTATGGCATATAATAATATACGAGGTATGGAACCCGATCGCCGTGAGAACCAGTTTTCACTCGGCGCCGGAGGCCGATACGACATAATGCGAAGCAATCGTCAGCAACGTTTCTTTTCGGAACTCAACAATAACGACATAAACCTGCGCGCAAATTTACGCTGGGCATTGAGTTCGGAATGCGCTATCGAAAAGTCGAATATTACCGTCGGGTACAAAGGCCGTTTTGCCGACAGTAAATTCAATGCGCTGGAATATAATATGGGAGCTTTCCCTGGTCACTTCGACGACCCACTCGCACTTGACCTCGACGAACTCTATAACGATGCAAACTATCAGGCCGGAGAATTTACTCTGTCGAAAGGCGAGGAGAGCAATTATCATGTTCTGCGTAATACCCATACGGCTTTTATCGAGTTTACACACAAGATTTCGGAGAAACTTTACGCCAATATGGGTGTGCAGGCCGATGTTATCGACCAGAGCTTAGATTATTATTATGAAGGTGAACAAGGTAAGAGAAAAATGGACAAATTGTATGTCCTTCCGAACCTGAACATACGTTACGACCTCAATGATAAGAATACCTTGCGTCTGGGCGCCAGCAAAAGCTATATCATGCCGCAACCCAAAGAAATAGCGCCTTACAAATACGTTAATATCGGCTATGCGAGCCAGGGTAATCCCAATCTAAAACCATCGGATTGTTACAACGTCGACTTGAAGTGGGATTACTTTCCGACACCTCTCGAACTTATCTCCGTGGGTGTGTTCTATAAATATATCGTCGATCCGATGGGGCGTGTGGATAAAGGCGGCTCGGCAGGACTGTTAAGCTACGAAAACCTTAGCCGGTCGGCAACAGTGGCGGGCGTGGAGTTCGAGCTGCGCAAAAATGTCTTCGATACCGAGAACGCCGGTCAACTGAATGCAGGACTTAACGCATCATATATCTTCAGCCGACTCGAACTCGATATTCAAGATGACCTGGGGGGTACTCCGAAGCGTAAAACAGGACTGGAAGGAGCCTCGCCCCTGATCCTCAACAGCGATATTACCTATAACCTTCGCCGTGAGAAAGGTATATACACATTCGCATTGGTGGCCAACTACACAGGCGATCGTATCAATACTCTCGGAACTCTGGGCTATGAGGACATTATAGAAAAAGGAACTATAGCGCTCTCGTTTGTATCGTCCTATAAATTCAACAATAATTGGGGAATTAAACTCAAAGTGGGCAACCTGCTCGATCCTTCTTTCAAACTCACCCAAAAATGGAGTGACGGCAGCAGTCGTAAAACCGTCCTTAACGAATACAAAAAAGGTGTCGATATAAGCCTTGGAATAAGTTTCAACATCTAAACCGAACTAAAACCTTAATATGAAAACAATGAAAAAGATGAAATTCCTCGCGTGTATGGCTGCTATCGCCATGATCGCAACGAGCCTCACGGCTTGCAACGACGATGACAAGAACAACGGCAATGGCGGCGGCGGGATCGCCGAGAATGAGTTGTCGGGCGAACTTTCCGCAGACCGTACTCTCGACGCAAACATCACTTATCACCTCGTAGGCCCTTATTTGATCGCCGACGGTGCAACGTTGACAATACCGGCAGGTACCCGCATCGAAGCAAAGAACAGTTTCGGCGCTTACATTCTCGTTCTTCAGGGCGGTAAGATCAAAGTCATGGGTACTGAAGATGCTCCCGTGGTTATGACCGCCGACAGCGAAAACGCCAACCCCGGACATTGGGGCGGCCTGATCATAAACGGTAAAGCCAAAGTTTCGGGTATCGATAACGAAGAGCCTAAATACGGCGCGACAGAGATCAGTAACGCATATCGCTATGGCGGCACAGACGATAGTGACAGCTCGGGCGAAATACACTTCCTGGTTCTCGAATATACCGGCAACAAATCGAGCGCCAATGTGGAGCACAACGGCCTCACTTTGAACGGCGTGGGTAATGGCACCAAGATCAACGACGTATTCGTTATTGACGGCGCCGACGACGGTATCGAGTTCTTCGGAGGATCGGTAGACGTAGAAAACCTCCTCGTGGTGAACTCCGACGACGACATGTTCGACTTCACGATGGGTTACAGTGGCGAGCTTAAGAACGCTTATGGTATCTGGGAGGCCGGTTTCACGACTTCGGAGGCCGACCCGCGCGGTATCGAGGCCGACGGCAATCAGGACGGCGACTACCCGTCGGACTCTCCTCAGTCTAACTTCATGGTGACGAATGTAACTTTCGATCTGCGTGTGCCCTACATTGATAAAGAGGCGGGCGACTATCAGACAAAGAGCATGGACGATGTAATTAAGATTCGCCGTAGCGCAAAGGCAGTAGTTACTAATGCTCTGGTAACCGGTGTTACACACGTCGAAGACCTGGTAGACCTTACCGACAGTGGCAATGATGCCAACCTTGCCACACAGGTCGATCTTCGTACACAACTCACCACGGCTGCCGACAGGGCTGTCAATCCCACCGACGGCTCGTACACCCAGGTTACAACCGACAACACGACGAACACAGGCTGTGCACAGTCGGTGTTCGACTGGACAGGCTATGCGTTTTAGTGATTGACTATTAATGTTTAACAGGGGACGCTTCATCTCGAAGCGCCCCCTGTTTTTGTTGTCTTTATGGAGCGAAACGTTTAATAACGAGACAAGAGGAATTTGTCATCTCGAGCGCGGAGCGACCGTGTGCTCGAGATGACAGATTCTAATGAAAGATTATATAACAAAAAGGTGACGCTTAATTATGAAGCGTCACCTTTTTGTCCTGATAGCAGTTGCGTCGTGGGTGAATGTCCTTACGATAGGTTATTTATCGCATTAACAAAATATCTGCTCCGTGCGAGTACGTACTGTCATCCTGAGCACAGTTGCGCCGCGGGGCGAAGGATCTCGACAGGTTTGAGATATCTCGCTCTACACTCGATATGTCATGTATGCCCATGCAGGGGCGATCAGATAATCTCTTTGGTTATACGCAGCACGTTCTCGGTAGCGGGGCCTATGCGGAAGCGGTTGTCGATGCGGCGACCGGCGACCCATACGATCTCGCCTCCGCTGACAACCACGAACTGCCGGTTCTTCTCGGCCAGCGGAACTTTCAGGTCGACAAGCAGGTCGCTCACCTTTTTACCCCCATCCATGCCGAACGGCACGAACCGGTCGCCCTCGCGCCAGCGGCGTATCTCCAACGGAAATGTAAGTTTGTCGGCATCCAACAGCGCTATATCCGCAGGCGTTTCCAATGATGCTACGGAATCTATATCGAGGTGGTCAAATACAAAAAGGGAATTCCCTGCATAAGCCTTGCGTGACCCGCGGTCTACACTTACGGCGCACGGGTCGTCATCGCCAATGGGGGCGACGATGATAACTCCTCGGTCGATATAGGCTACATGGTCGCGCGCGTAGAAGCGCTTACCACTCGCTCCCGAGCGCAACGACTCGACCAACGCATCGACCACGTCGCCTTTGAACCCATAGCCGTCGTTGAGCAGTTCATAAATCACGAATCCTACGGGGTAGCCTGCATCTATGCGCTCGGGATGGATATAGACCAGTCCGTTGCGGTGTTCCTCCACCTGTTCGCGCAGCAGGGCTATGCCGTGGTTTATGAATAGCTGCGCGGCCGTGAGGCGTTGCACGTTCTGTCCCATGGTGGCGCCGAAGCGGGGATTGATCTCCAACAGGCGCGGAATCAGGCCGAGGCGTATCTTGTTACGCAGGTATTTGGTCGAGCGATTCGACGAATCTTCACGAAAGTTTATATGGTTTGCCGCCGCGTAGTCCAGGATATCGCGCCGCGTGGCGAAGAGCAGGGGACGTATCACACGGCCGTTCACTATACTTATACCTGTCAACCCCTTTAACCCCGTGCCGCGGAAGAGGTTTATAAAGAAGGTCTCTATCGAGTCGTCGGCATGGTGGGCTATGGCAACCACTGTGTAGCCGTATTCGTGGCAGAGTTCCTTGAACCATGTGTAACGCAATCGGCGGGCGGCGGTCTGAACGCTGTCGCCCGTGCGCTCCATCTCGCCGAGGGTGTCGAAACGGCGGTTATAGAACGGTATACCCAATTTGTTTACAGTCTCGCGCACCATCATCTCATCCTCGTCGGATTCCTTGCCGCGCAGGCCGAAGTTGCAGTGCGCTACGGCAATGTCGCGGCCCGTTTGCGCCATCAAAGACAGTAACACCATAGAGTCCACTCCGCCGCTTACGGCTATCAGGACGCGGTCGCCGGCGCGTAACAGCGTGTGGTCGGCGATATATCTCTCGAATCTCGGAAATAGTGATTCCATTACTTACATGCTAAAAGATGAACCTAAATATCTGCTCTACGCGAGCACGCGCTACCAAACATTGACTTCGGTATCTATTTCTACTCCGAACCGTGTGCGTACATCATCTCGGATGCGGCGGGCTAGTTCCATGACTTCGGCGCCCGTTGCGCCGCCCAGATTAACCAATACTAATGCCTGTTGTGGGTGCACCCCCACGCGACCAAGCGTGCGCCCTTTCCATCCCG
>QMCD01004541.1_pt1 | contig 11770 bp, 12 predicted proteins | sample 1821841 | NCBI WGS metagenome assembly QMCD01 (sample SAMN01991225, study PRJNA193472) | Termite gut metagenome, whole genome shotgun sequencing project. | isolation source: worker | host: Macrotermes natalensis | reverse complement strand
AGCAAGAACTATTCCCTCAACCGAATAAAGAGCAAGACCGTGGGCGACGGCCAGCACGGAACCGCGCGCTGGGCGTCGCGGCAGGAGATCGCGCAGACATATCTGCACATCCCGTTCACGCCGGCGCTCTGGCGCGGGAACAAAAGCAGGCCCGCCGCCGAGCAACAGGGTCTTGTTGTCGGCTGCAACACCGCGGGGAAGAAAGTAACCGCGCTGGTGGACACCGGCGACGTCCACTGCGTGATGATCGGCGCGGCGGGCGTCGGCAAGACCGCGTACTTCCTGTACCCCAACATCGAATACGCCTGCGCCAGCGGCATGAGCATCGTCGTGACCGACACAAAGGGCGACGTTTTCCGAAGCTGCGCGGGCGTGGCCGCTAAGTATTACGGCTACGATGTGTCGGTGCTGGATTTGCGCAATCCCATGCGCTCCGGCGGCTTCAATATGCTCTATCTTGTAAACCGCTATATGGACGCATATCTACAGGATGAGAAAAACATATCCCTGCGCGCGAAGGCTGAACGCTACGCCAAAATAACCGCCAAGACCATCATCTTCGCCGAGGGCGAGGACGCCTCCAGTTACGGGCAGAACAGCTTCTTCTACGACGCGGCCGAGGGTCTGCTCACGGCGACGATCCTGCTGATAGCGGAGTTTTGCCCATCGGCGCACAGGCACATCGTGTCGGTGTTCAAGATCATACAGGAGTTATTGGAGCCGGTGGAGAAAGGCAAGCCCAATCGGTTCCAGGCACTCATGAAGCTCCTGCCGCCAGAGCACAAGGCGAAGTGGTTCGCGGGAGCGGCGCTATCCAGCGCGGGACAGGCGTTGCAGAGTGTCCTATCCACCGCGATGGCGCGGCTGAACTCGTTCTTGGACTCCGAGCTTGAAAGTATCCTGTGTTTCCAGACCGACATCGACGCTGAACGCTTTTGCAAAGGCAAAAGTGCAATATTCTTGGTAATGCCCGAAGAATTCAATACGCGATATTTCTTGATCAGCTTAATCGTCCAGCAGCTATACCGGGAGATACTCTCGGTTGCCGACGAGCATGGCGGCAAGCTGCCCACGCGCGTTATGATGTACCTGGACGAATTCGGCACGATCCCGAAGATAGACTCCGCTGAGATGATGTTCAGCGCCAGCCGGTCGCGCCGCGTGAGCATGGTGCCGATCATCCAAAGCCTTGCTCAGTTGGAGAAGAACTACGGCAAGGAGGGCGCCAGCATAATCCTCGACAACTGCCAGGACACCATATTCGGCGGCTTCGCGCCCAACTCCGACACGGCGGACACGCTGTCCAGGAGCCTCGGCAACCAGACCGTGATGAGCGGCTACGTCACCACAGGCAAGAACGACCCCAGCCAGTCGCTCCAGATGATCAGCAGGCCCCTCATGTCCCCAGACGAGCTCAAGGCCCTGCCAAAAGGGAACTTCATCGTGACCAAGACCGGCACGCATCCCATGAAAACGAAGCTGGAGTTATTCTTCAAATGGTTTGACGCGTCGTATGAGATCGAGGAACACAGCGCCAAAAAGGTTGAATACGCCGACTCCAAGCTGATGGAGGCCGCGATCCTCAAGAAGTACCCGCCGAAAGGCGCAAAAGCGCAGACGCCTCCCGCCGAGTCTACGAAGCAGCCGGACGAGAAATCGCCTGTGCGGTTACATTAACATGGGCTATTTCAATTCGGTCTACGCCGCCGATCTGCCTCACAGGGCTGTCACTGTGTTCATGTATCTCAAGAACCGCGCCAATAAGGACAAGACATGCTTCCCCGCCATCGGAACCATCGCGGCGGATCTGAAGCTCTCCAAGCGGACGGTGGAGCGCGCGCTGGCGGATTTGGAGAAGTCGGGGTTTTTGCGTCGAGAGCATCGCTTCCGAAGCAAAGGCGGCAAAAGTTCGAACCTTTATCGCCTGTTGGATGACCCATAGTTTTCTTACAAGGGATACATGCGCCCTGTCGCTGCCGCATGGTATGCGACAGGGTGACGCATGTAGCTAAATATCCCCTGCGGGAGAGACTAAAACAGAAGAAAAGACAATCGTACCTGGCTTATAAAAGCTAATCTTTATTTAATATGGTGATAGCTATTGTACGGGTGCTGTGGTATCGTGTAAGATACGAAACAGCCGCCTGAAACCGCGCAGTAGATATCTGGAGGGGATTTATGGTATAATTAGTCGAGGTTGGCATTTGAGAAGGGGGAGAATATCTTGCTGAACATAGCCATCTGCGACGATGAAAGCGTAATACAAAGCCAAATAGAGCAGTATATCCGCGAGGCGTTCCCGGAGAACCAGCCCGCCCACGCGCTAAAACTGGCGGGTTATTCATCCGGCGCTGAGTTATGCGCCGCCCTCGACGCCGGAGGGTACTTCGACCTCATATTCATGGATATTGAGATGGAAGCTTTGGACGGTATAACCACCGGACAGCTCCTGCGCGAAAAATACGGTCATGATTCCTCTCTGCTGATATACATCTCAAGCCACACAAAATACCACGGGCGGCTGTTCGACGTTCAGCCGTTCCAGTTTATCCAGAAACCGATAGATCATAATGAGTTTACCCGCAAGCTAAAACAGGCGGTCAGGAAGATCGAGAGCGGCAACGAAATCTTCACGGTAAAACAGGGCCGGGATTACATCAACATTAAAAAGAAAGACGTCATCTGCCTTGAAAGCCGCAAGCGTAATATGATCGTTACCGTATCCGGCACTGAAGCTATCGAGTATCGAGGCGTGTTCAAGGATGAAGCCAAAAAGCTGGACAGCGCGTTTTTCATTCAGCCACACGCGGCTTTTATTGTGAATATCAACCATGTGGCGTCATTCCACGGAAAACATATGATAATGGATAACGGCAGCCTTGTACCCGTGAGCCGCCAGAATACAAAAGTTATTAAATCCGCTTTTATGCGCAAGGTGGAGGTGTGAGGTAAATATGTTTGCAACAGATTTCCTGCTGCCGATGCTGACCGGCGTTGGGACATTTGCCTTTTCTATCGTGATACTGTCAAGATTTTTATACACAAAAGAAAACTATCGCCCTTTGAATATCCTGTTGGTGGCTATAGGTGCATCAGTCACTGTTGCCCTGGTGAATACCTTGCGGATTCCGTATGTAAATATGCTTTCACTTTACGCAATCTTTATCGTCATAACCTACATATTCTACAAGGGAAATTTCGCTCTCAGGCTCGGATTTACAGTCATAATAATGACAATAAACGGACTCAGTGAACATATTATTGTATTCCTTACGCTCATTATAAACGAGATTGGGATAGAAGATTTACACGCCAGCGCCTTATATTATAACCTTGTGGGCATTCTGACTCTGATTGTTTATGTCGCACTGGCGCTTATAATTTCAAAGTTCTTTCCGCGAAAGTACAAATCGTTCAGATGGGGCGATATGTATCTGATTTCATTTCAAGTGCTGACAATCGTCACAACGGCGCTGCAAATGGGTTTTGCCGCAGAGGTTCATACGTCTTTTGCCGCCAATCTGTTGCTCTTGATCTTATATACCGCGTTTTTAGCGGCCTCCCTACTGGTATTTTTCATTTACGAAAGCGCCCTGCACAAACAGGAGCTTGAGAATCAGATAGAGCTCTACCAATACCAGTTTGAGCAGATGAAAAACTCACAGGCTATCATCGGCAGGATAGAACATGACATTGAAAAGCACCTGTTGGCTTTAAAACTGGATTTGAACAACGCGCAACACCATGAGGCAGAGCAGAAAATTGACGCGCTGATCGGAAACCTGCGCCTTACAAAGAACGTCGCGGACAGCGGAAACACTGATGTTGACGCAATAATCAACTATAAAGCGACGCAAGCGGGGGAGTTTGGGATACGAATGGTCTGCGATCTGCGTATCCCCTACACGCTGCACATGGACACTACCGATTTGTCGATCATTATGGGCAACGCAATTGACAACTCAATCGAAGCCTGCAAATCGGTCGCGCCGGATGAACGCGAGATAGCCGTCTCGGTTATCTATGACAAGCCAAATCTTTGTATGTCTGTTTCAAACCCTTATTATGGTGAACTCAAGACTGACGCAAACGGTGATTATGTCACGACGAAACCGAAGGGCCGCCACGGTATCGATACGGGAGTCAATCGAGAAATACGACGGTCATATTGAAATTTCAACGGAGAACAATTGTTTTTTGTTGAATATCCTGCTTTTCAATCTGCCAAGCCAGTAATCTACCGGTGTACATCCCAAAACACATTACGACTAAAAAACCTTAATGTTAATATGCGTTGCTTGCGGCTACGGGATGCTCCTGATATAATAGCGATAACGACTGCAAGAAAGGAAGTTATCCCAAATGTTAAGCGAAAACATCAAAGCCTTAAGAAAAGCAAAAGGTCTTTCGCAAGGTGAACTTGCTGTTATGCTGACTGTAGTGCGGCAAACAATCTCAAAATGGGAGCAAGGATTATCAGTTCCTGATTCTGAGATGTTAATCTCTATATCGGAAGTGCTTGAAACACCTGTAGGCGCTTTGCTTGGGGAAACTATTACCCAGCCGAAAGCTGAAGACTTAAAAGCGATTTCCGAAAAACTGGAGGTAATAAACATTCAGCTTGCGCAAAGGAACACCGCAAGAAGAAAAATACTTCATTGGCTTTTTATCTTATTGTGTGCAGCCATAGTTACAATTTTTACGGTATTATTAGCGTTAAACAGTCCGTACTTGGGCTGGAATTACAGTGACCCTGAAACCGCAGTTATCGGAGTAGCTTTTCATATCTTCGAATGGCTGTTTATACGGGAGTCAATCGAGAAATACGACGGTCATATTGAAATTTCAACGGAGAACAATTGTTTTTTGTTGAATATCCTGCTTTTCAATCTGCCAAGCCAATGAATATCGGTCAGCCGCTCATCCTCGTGAGCGGCGCTTTTTTTACCAAACGTGTCACTAAAACATACCAAACGTTACATATTTCCCCTTTGCCTCTCTGATTGTGGTAGAATGAGAAAAGCTGGCGGCAGGGCGCAAACCAATACGAATAATCAAAATATTATCAAGGAGGCGACTGCAATGACTGTGCGCGAAATGGCAAGAATGTGGGGCATTAACAACAACCAATACAACACCGTAGGCAGGGCGAACAGCACGGATTCCGCCGCGCCAGCGAATGCTGCGGCGGCGTCCGCGCCCATGCCTGATTGGAGCAAGATTCCGACCAAAGAGGCCCCCAAAATGTCCGACGAGGAATTTGAGCAGGCCATCAAAGAGCTCGCCAGAAAGGAAGCGTCTCAGGGGATTCTGGCGGGTACCGAGGATCAGCGCGAGCTGATGCGTGATTATGTTTCGGTGGTGTCGCCCGACAGGAAGGCATGGTTCAGCGGTGGCGCGACGCCCGCAATCGTGGGCGGCAAGGACGACCCGATAAAACCGAGGATGCACTACAACCCGAATTTCGGGGGATGGTTCTGGAAGGGCACTGCCGCCGAGGACGAACGAATGGCAAAATTCCATGAGATATACCAGCAGGCTTATCAGGAGTACGAGGCTGAATATGGCAAGGTAATAGGCGAGCCGACGATCACGCAGTTTGAGGCGAGGGCATGAGAAGCGACACAGCAAAAAGAATCAAACGGTACGCCCTACGGATAATTCTGTTTACAGTGGCCGCATTGCTGCTGGTGTGCGCGGTATCCCTGCTCTACCGGGAATACCGCAAGAGCGCCGCCAACGCGATAAGCGCGGATATTATCGCGGGTGGCGGCATCAGCGAAATGCGTGAGATCGAGCTTAACGGAACCCGGCAGTTTGCTTTCATTGAATCGCGTGATACGGGCAATCCCGTAATGCTGTTCCTCCACGGCGGGCCGGGGCTGGCGATACCATTCGGCGCAAGTTCAAGGGGGCTGTACCCCAATTTAACGGATAACCTCACCGCTGTGTTTTTGGATCAGCGGGGCGCAGGTAAGTCATTTCAGCATACAGACATACCGGGCTTGACGATCAGGCAATATGTGGATGATATTATAGAGCTTTCAGAATCGCTTATAGATGAGTTCGGGCAGGAAAAAATATATCTGTTTGCCATGTCGTACAGCACGATACCGGCTTTGCGCGCAGTTGCCGAACGTCCCGATCTGTTCAGCGGATATTTTGCCCAGGCCCAAGTCACCAACGTGGTCAAGCAGGAACTGAGCGACTACGACAGGATCATGGAGCAGGCCAGCGACAAAGACAAGGAAACGATGCGGGAGATTGGGCCTCCCCCATATGCGGGGATAAACACACCGGAGTACAGGACTTTTTCAAGTATCTCAGACAAATCCATATCCGCCGGGATGGTGCAGCCCGATCTTCTGAAAATCGCGGAGGGCGCAATGTTCTCCCCGGATTACTCGCTGGCGGACTTCTATGATACGATGATGCGCGCACAGGCCGTTAATTTTGCGGAATCCGGGCTTGTGGACGAGATGTACAGCGTTGATTTGCACACGGAAATCACTGAGATAAATGTGCCGATAACTATATTCAGCGGTATATATGACACTGCGGCTCCCCTCGCGGTGACACAGGAGTTTATTGAAGCACTTACCGCACCGTCAAAAGAGGTGGTTGTTCTGGAACAGTCTGGGCACATTATATGCCACGATGATTACGCGATAATGGAAAGCGTTATATTGGACAGGATTGGACAACTATGATTTGGAGGTACGTGCGTGACCAAGACAGTGACAGAGGCCTTGCGCAACCAGTTTGATTCAACCTTTCACATGGCGCGAGCGTTAGTTGAAGTATGCCCCGAAAGCATTTGGGCGGAGAGCTTCAATGGGATTCCTTTTTGGCAGCAGGTGTTTCACTTTGTCTATTTTATGGATTTCTGGATGCGTGAGAGCTTTGACGATACCGAATTGCACTTCGAGATATTTGACAACGCCTACACGCCCGATCTTGACGCCGAAAGTTATGACGGTCTATTTATCAAGCGAGACGCGATGCTCAGATATCTGGACGCAGTCCACGCCAAGACAGCCCGCCTGTTCGATTTCCTGCACGATGCTGCGTTGGGCATCGCCGCCTATGATAACGATCCGCAGTTTACATATGCGGATATCATCACGTGCCAGATAAGGCATGTCATGTACAATATCGGGTATCTCAACGGCATTCTGCGCGGGAAAGGCCTACTGGAATCCGATTGGTACGCCTACAACGAGCCTGAAGGTTCATGAGCGCGATTTCTTGAAAATCGTAGAACGACTCATTAAGAATTTGAAGCCGATGTAAACAATGATATAAGACATACTATACAGCTACTAAGGAATATGGCCGACATTATGGAATCCGGGACTTACCATATTGAGGGGGTGACAAAATGTTGCAATTCACTTTACTGGCCGGACTCACTGGATGGTATGCATTTACGATGGGACTTTGCCTAATTAGCACACAATTCGTTGCAGCTAAACGGTTGAAAAAGCAATTGTGGAATGGGCGGATAGATAAACTAGACAAACCTCCATTTTCTGTTTTTCTGGATTCTTATAAGAATAAGAGTTACTGTGGTGGATACCGGCATCTATTTTAATGTTAAATGCACTTGTTGAAGCAGGCGGCGTTTTAGTAGGAGTCAAAGGTGTTCCAGGCGTGTAAGCAGTAAAGAATATATTGAATAGCATTTCAAAATAGAAACGCAAATAACTGGTTGAATATCTGTCGAAGTTCCTTTGACTATTGACTTTGACACCATTGACGCTTTTGCCAAGCGATTTCATGCTGATTTGCAAGTTATGGAGCACGGCGAGCATTATTTCCATACACAGGAACAGCTTTCATTCTTTCACCTGTGGTGCGACCGTTCTCTCAAAATGTTTCAATGGAGATGAAATATGAACCTCACGTCGATAACGATAGACCTGAGCGAGTACCCAGCAGAGCTGCGGCCGATGCTGGCAGGCGCGAAGCTCTATGACAGCAGTTGCTCGCCGGAAGCGCGGGTAATCTTTATAGACAAGGACGGCGGATACTTCTTAAAGGCCGCGCCGCAGGGCCAATTAGAGCGTGAGGCGGCAATGACGCAGTTTTATCATGGCAAGGGGCTGTCGGCAGAGGTGCTCGCTTATATATCTGCCGACCAAGACTGGATGTTGACTACCAAACTGCGTGGTTCTGACTGCACGCTGGTGAAATACCTTGAACAGCCAAAACGGTTGTGTAACATCCTCGCAGAACGGCTGGCCCTGCTCCACGCGGTGGAAACCGCAGGCTGTCCGGTTCAGAATCATACGGATCAATATCTCACAAGGGCGAGGCGGAATTATCTCGCCGATACGTTCGACAAAACCAACTACCCCGACAAAAACGGCGCCGACACGATGCTCAAGGAACATTGCAAGACCTACGGATACGACAGTGCTCAGGAGGCGTGGGCGGCCGTGGAATCTCATGGCCACTTGCTTAGAACAGACACGCTGCTTCACGGCGATTACTGTCTGCCGAACATTTTATTGGACGATTGGCGATTCAGCGGATTCATCGACCTTGATAACGGCGGCGTTGGGGACCGGCATGTGGATATCTTTTGGGGCATATGGACGCTGCTCTACAACCTCAAGACTGATAAATACCGCGAGCGGTTCATAGACGCATACGGGCGTGATAATGTCGATGATGAGATGCTGCGTCTCGTCGCGGCGGTTGAGGTATTTGGATGAACAGCCTGACACTGCCCCACTCCTCAAAGAAAGCTGGTGATACCATGACTAAAGAGGCGATGGACATGACAGAGTTTTTGCGAGAGACGCTTTATATTGATTACTCCGCTCCTAACATTCAAACGAAAGCCGCCGAATTGTTCCGCGATGCCAATGATGATGTTGAAAAGGCCCGCATTGCGTATGAGTTTGTGCGGGATGAAATACCGCACACGTTTGACATCTCCGCGACAACCATCACGGCCAAGGCGTCTGATGTATTGCAAAATAAAACAGGAATATGCCACGCCAAAGCGAACTTATTAGCGGCGCTTCTGCGCTCACATGGGATTCCAACCGGATTTCGTTTTCAGCATTTAACACTTTGGGATGATGATTCTAAAGGGTATTGCGTCCACTGCTACAACGCAGTATGGTTGGGTAACGCTTGGGTCGAACTGGATGCGAGGGGCAACACAAACGGTAAGAACGCGCAGTTTTCTCTGGTGGAACCTAAACTGGCTTTCCCATGCCGCCCGCAGTATCGGGAGTACCATTGGCCGGGGATTTACCACAGCTCCCACGCTGAGACGATGTCTATGCTAGATCAGTCGTGCTCCATCGATGACATTCTAAGTAACATACCCGACGAAATCACGCTTCCTCCTGATGTTAATATCGGTTAGAAGAAAAGCCCTGCTTGGCACAACATGGAGCGTTACGATAAGCCGGGAGGAAATCCTGACAAGAAAGTTATGCACTTTATGCCTCCAGTGCATGGTTCAATGCCCACACACCGTGGCTTACGCAAATAAATAGCTCATAATAATTCTAAATCGAAAGCTGGTGGATTCCATGAGCAAAGGCGAATGGCTTCTATGCCCTATATGCGGGAGCAAAACCCGCGACAGAATCCGGGCGGACACGGAGCTAAAAAACTTCCCTCTATTCTGTTTGTGGTGTAACAGGAGGAATACATATTGATAAAGAAAAAACACCTTGCTCCGGGTAAAATAGTTTCCGTAGACGGTCATAACATGCATGTTTTTGTAGATGGCCACGGAGAGGATACACTTGTATTTATGGCAGGGAGCGGTACAGTCTGCCCAATGCTTGATTTCAAGCCCCTGTGGTCGTTGCTGATAAATAAATATAGAATAGCTGTTATCGACAAATCGGGCTATGGATGGAGCGATCCCACCGATAATTCGCGTGATGTTAATACAATGCTGCATGAGAGCCGGGATGTTTTACGGTTGGCGGGACTAAAAGCTCCTTATATTCTCGTTCCACACTCTATGTCCAGCTTGGAAGCTTTATATTGGGCGCAAACATATCCCCATGAAGTGAAAGCAATCGTCGGGCTGGATGCCGTTGTACCCGATGCATATGATAGATTTAAAACTCCTTCCGCTGTGATGTTAAGTCTTACAGGGTTTTTAGCGCGCATTGGATTACATAAACCCTTTGCAGGGCATTTGTACAAACAAATGCCTATAGCTCGGTCAGGGCGTCTCAATCAGCCTGATAGTTTGACCTATGTTGAGATGATTAAAAAACGCATTTTTACGTCTGATATGCTCAATGAGGGTAAATACCTAATAAAAAATAAGGATAAAGTGAAAAACGGCGTTTTACCTGCTGATACACCGTTCCTTCTTTTCATTTCAAACGAAAACGAGAAGATCATCAAGGACTTCAGTAAAATACAGGCCAATTATGCAGCGCGTTTCATAAATGGACGTTCCGTAGTTTTAGGCTGTGGCCACTACGTGCATGTGCTTGAACCCGAAAGAATTGCAAAAGAGTTGGAAAACTTTGTATCAAGTATAAATAAACACACTTCGCTCTAATGGATCATAACAGAAAGAAGGTGATAATCATGAGCAAAGGCGAATGGCTCCTGTGTCCTATATGCGGGAGCAAGACCCGCGATAGAATCTGTCAGTCGATGACAAGGAGCAAAGAACTTACCAGGCGTTAAAAAGAAAGTTTTTCAAGATATCTGCTCGGTGAACGACTACGCTAGGGAGTGCAGATTTAAGCACAGGAGGACTGCCATATGAAACCAGAAACGCCAGAACTGCTTTTCGCAACCCGGAAGCTCTTCCGCGAGTGGCTGGTACAGAACCATGATAGCAGCGGCGGGATATGGATTGTGTTCGACAAGAATAAGACGAAGACAACCCTCACGGCAAACGATGCGCTTGAGGAGGCACTCTGCTATGGCTGGATTGACGGGCAGATGAAAAATATTGACGCTTCGACATATCGCAAATATTTTTCCCGCCGCCGCCCGAACAGCATCTGGTCAGAGAAGAACAAAAAGCTGGTGGAGAAGTTACGCGACATGGGCTTGTTGATGAAACCCGGCGAGGAAGCTGTCCGGGCCGCCATTGATAACGGGCAGTGGAACGCCGACAAAGCGGAGCAACCCTCCGAGGAACAGATAGAATTGCTATCTGATAAGCTGAAAGGCCAATCCCTGGCATTAGAGAACTTCAGAGCTATGTCTCCATCTGTAAAAAAGACATACGCGCGGCGTTATCTCTCATTCAAGAACGAGGAAGCCCGTGAGCGTGATTTTTTGAAAATCGTAGAACGACTTAGTAAGAATTTGAAGCCTATGTAATCCTCAAAGAAAGCTGGTGATACCATGTGCAAAGGCGAATGGCTTCTATGCCCTACATGCGGGAGCAAAACCCGCGATAGAATCCGGGCGGACACGGAGCTTAAAAACTTCCCACTGTTCTGCCCTAAGTGCAAGCGAGAAACGATTATAAATGTTAAAAAAATGAATATTTCTCTTATTGCAGAGCCAGCCGCTATAGGCGCAGAGCCTTAGACGCAGGGCCGACAATCGTAGAAATTACGTTTGTCGGCCTATGTTTTATATATAACACAAAAACAGAGAGGACTAATCAAAGATGAAAAAACTATTATTCGGAGTATTATGCGTTTTATTGGCCATCGCCATGTGCGCCTGTTCAGCGGAAACACCCGCGCCGTTGTCATCAGCATCGTTGTCCGTTGCCGCCTATCCCGCTTCGGCAGATTCTTCTTCTCTACCG
>QMCD01001997.1_pt1 | contig 11770 bp, 7 predicted proteins | sample 1821841 | NCBI WGS metagenome assembly QMCD01 (sample SAMN01991225, study PRJNA193472) | Termite gut metagenome, whole genome shotgun sequencing project. | isolation source: worker | host: Macrotermes natalensis | reverse complement strand
CTGTCGGTCGTGCCGATATTTCCCGCAAAGGTCGACCGTACGAGTATATAGCCGAAATAACCCAACGGCGCAAGCAGCCACAACACGGGATCGGACGGGCGGAAAGTCCCTTTGGGATTGAACAGCAGCCAGTCGAGGATCACCATCGAGGGGCCGATGTAGTGCAACACGAGGTTTTCGAAAGTGAGGAACTTTCCCGCCGCAATATCCTCCGGAGCGAGCATCGTGGCGTAGACGATCCCCGTGACGGCGATGCAGAAAACAAACACCCCCTCCAGACGCGGCTTCCATGAAAAATCCTTCGCTCCCGACTTCAGCGCCCTCTCGCAGTGGAAATGGGAGAGCATAAAGAATACCATGCAGGCGATATTGCTCAACAACGTATAGTAGTTGAGCCTATACCAGTCGGCACGGCCATTGAAAAAACCTAAATCGAGCAACAGCGCCGCAAAACAGAGTGCCGCGAAAACTCCCTTCCAGGCGGTCGAAAGCCACAGATTTTTTATTCTCATTCCCTGTAATATTTTTTTCGTCAGAGTGGTGATTATGCAACGCTCGGCCCAAAAACTGCGGCACGAGTTTACTCGGATGTAAATGACTGCCGTGGTTTTTGGGTTAGCGGCGGCAGAATCGCCGCTATCACGGAAAAACGGGTATGAACTTATAGCCCTGCGCCGCCTTCTCAACAGTGCCTATACCGGGATAGGGAATGTGCATTCCGGCGACGGGGATATTGTTCGCCGCCACATATTCGAGGATTTTGGCGCGCGAAACCCTTGCCGCATCGGGATCGACGTCGTAACGGACGGAGATTTCGGGATGCGGCATCTGTACCGCCATCGCGTGGGCAAGGTCGCCCCAGATCATAAGTTTCTCGCCGCCCGAAACGACCAGAAACGCCGTGTGGCCCGGAGTGTGGCCGAAAGCCTCTATGGGAAATATACCGTCCCTGCCGAGGGGCACCTCCTCGAGCCTGTACAGTTCGATCGTCCGGGGTTTGTAGAGGTCGAGCACCGTTTTGGCGCCTCCGCCCTGCCCCGCCCAATATCCGGCCTCGGCAGCGCCCAGACTCAAAGGCGCATCGAACACTCGCGCACCGTCTTTCAGAAGTCCGCCGATGTGGTCGCCGTGCATGTGGGTGAGCCATATCGCGCCGATCTTATCTATGCCCGCGGCGTCGATATTTTCAGTCAGGCGACGCCCCACCCCGGCGTCGATGAGCAGAACTTCCTTCGGAGAGATCACCGCGAAGGCGTTCGTGGCAGTCGGGTAAGTTCCCGCCTCTGAGAGATAGGGTGCTGTCAGATCGGCGGGCGCGTCTATCAGATTGCGCGTGTTACCGTCGGACTGCCCCTCGGAGAGAAGTACAACCTCGAAATTTCCGACCCTGTACCTGAAAATGTGCTCTTCGGGCGCGGAGGTTTGCGCCGAAACCGCCTGCGTTGCCTGCGCCGCGACCACTGTGGCCGCAAGTGCTATTATAGTCCTTTTCATACCTGCAAATATACAATTTTAATCGACTGACGCACGGTTACAAACATATTTTTGGCATTTACAAATTTGTTACATACCTTTGTGAAGGGGGTTTGAAGATCGCGAACAAGGCGACCGTAATCGGGTATGCATATAAAACAGATAGACGAGTCGGTTGTGAAAGAGATTAGTGAGGGGTGTGAAAAGGCCTTTTCGATGCTCTATCAAGCCTATTATGTCTATCTGACTGCCATCTGTTTTTACTACCTGAACGACGAAAACGCCGCCCGCGAAGTTGTCAACGATGTCTTTTTGAATGTCTGGCAAAGACGGAAAAACCTTTCGTTCCCGATCCGTTCCTATCTGATCAGGGCCGCACAAAACGGTTCTATCGACTATTTGCGCACACGGCAATCCACGCGCCGGAAAATGGAGGGACATCGGGAGCAATTTCTGTTGTCGTACCAGGAGAACTATATTCGTGCCACCCCCGAGCCGCTGCAATATGTGGAACTGCGCGATGTCGAAGAGAAAATCCGAACAACGGTCGGGCAACTGCCGCCCAGATGCCGCGAAATCTTTGAATCCTGGCTCTATGCCGGCAAATCTGTGGAAGAGATCGCCGGAAGTATGAATATTACCGTAAGTACGGTACGCGTGCAGCTGAAAAGCGCACTCGACAGGCTCAGGACGCAGTTGGGCCACCTTTTCTTTCTTATTTTTTTCGTATAGACGAAAAAACACACACCCTTACTCTAAATGTTTTCACCGCACAATCCGTATTAATTAACAGATACTACTGCCATGCAAAACGACGAACGAACATTCGATCTGTTATTGTCCAAATATCTCACGCGCGAGATCTCCGGGGAGGAGCAAGAGATGTTATTCTCTCTTGTCATGCAGTCGCAATCTTTTCGGGAACAGTATGAAAAGGCGGCGAAGCTGAACGCCGTGCTTCATGTCCCTGTTTTCGAATCCCGCAAAGAGAGCGACTATCTTTCGCTGAAGATAAAAAACGAGCCGAAGAAGACAGCGCCATTCGACAGGTTAGGACGGTTGGGGCGCATTGCTGCCGCCATAGCCCTTGTTCTGGTGAGTTCGACAGGGGCGATATACCTGCACTCCAGATTTAAGCCTGCAGAAGAGATATGCTGGACCGAAGCATCGACACAATTCGGCGGACAGACCCGTCTTGTTCTTCCCGACGGAACGGTTGCCTGGGTTAATGCCAAGTCGGAATTGAAGTACAGTACACTGTTCGGCAGCAGCGATCGCGAAATACACCTCAAGGGAGAGGGCTATTTCGAGGTGGCACGAAACGAAGATCTGCCATTTTCGGTTCGTGCCGGAGATATGACGGTGACGGCGACGGGAACGCAATTCAACGTTCGCTCATATCCCGACGACAATGAATGGGAGGTTGATCTTATGGAAGGCGGGGTCGATGTGGATGTGATCGGCAAGTCTTTCGCCCTGACTCCCGATCACAAGATCACATACGACAGAACTGCCGGTACGGCGGTCGTCGAACAGTTCGACACAGCCATGGCCGCGCAATGGACCAAGGGAAAGCTCGCGTTCTACCAAGCCTCCATTCCGGAGATATACAAAATGCTGGAGAGGCATTTCAATGTCCGCATAGCGATCGACAGCGAAGAGCTGAAAGAGGAGTATTTTCTGGGCAGTATCTCGCTTAACATGAGCCTGAGCGCGATATTGAGCTATCTGGATGTCGACAATAAGTACAAGGTTGAAATCAAAGACGACATCATAGTCGTCAAAAACAAATAAGCCCTTAACTAACACCTAAACCTACTTACTAACTAACTTTAACCTTACTACTAACTAAAATTAGCTGTGCAAGCCTATGACTGAAGCCTAACTCTACCTGAAAAAAGAACCGGAGAACAGTTTTGCCTGCTCGCGAGTAACAAAACTGTTCTTCACAAATGACTAACGAAAACTCAACTACCTGAAAAAGTTATGAAAATTCACACAAAACAAGAATTGAAATGTGTAAACAGGTTCAATTCAGGGCATAATTTTGCTTTTCTACGATCATTCAGTTTAATCCTGCTGCTGTGTTTCATGGTCATTCCGGCCGTTTCGGCAAAGTCCACAGCGTTGTGGGATGTTAAGATCACGATCCACCACAATAACGCTCCTCTCAGCCGCATCATCTCCGATATCGAGCAGAAGAGCGGCTTCTCTATCATCGTCCGCCTCAACGACGTGGACATAAAGGAGAGATACTCCATCGACGAAACCGACATGAGCGTCGATCAGGTTCTATCTTCTCTGTTCAGAGGCAAGGAGATCGGTTTCGAACTTGAGGGTGAAGCCATATCCGTTTTCAGAGCTAAAAATCCACAGCCGAATCCCAATTCCGCCCCGCAGGCTCCCCAACCGAGACGAATTACCGGAACCGTGGTCGACGCAGCAGGCGACGCGATCATAGGGGCCACAGTTGCGGTGGCGGGCACCAACACAGCATCCATCACCGACGGCGCCGGGGCTTTCTCGCTACCCGTACCCGAGAGCGCAGTGTTGGTGGTCGGTTTCTACGGCTATATTACACAGGAAATAAACGTAGGTCCCGGCCAGACCGTCGTCAACATAACACTCCAGGAAGATTCACAAATGCTGGATGACGTGGTTGTCGTCGGATTCGGTACGCAAAAGAAGGCCAACCTGACCGGAGCCGTCTCCACCATCAAGGGTGAAGATATGATAAACCGCCCGCTGGCCAACACCGCGTCCATGCTTCAGGGACAGGTCCCGGGCCTTCAGGTCATACAGTCGACAGGACAGCCCGGTGAGGAGAACGTGTCGTTCCGCATCCGTGGTTACGGTTCTTTCAGTACGGCCGGTACCGCCCCGCTGGTGTTGATCAACGGTATCGAGGGCGATATTTCCCGTCTCGACCCCAACATGATCGACAACATCAGCGTGCTGAAGGATGCCGCCTCGGCAGCTATCTATGGTGCGCGTGCCGCCAACGGCGTTATTCTGGTTACCACCAAACAGGGTGGCGGATCGGATGGCAAACCTGTCATCAGCTACAACGGTGTGGTAAGTTTCCACAACCCGATCAAGATGTACGACCTGGTCACAAATTCGGTCGAATACATGGAGCTGTTCAACATAGCCAGGCAGAACTCCACGGGCGATATGTATCCGGCCGATGTTATCGACCTGTATCGCAATCCCACCGACAAGGAGAAATATCCCAACTTTGACTGGATGGATTACATGCTCAACACGGCGCTCATGCAGACCCATAACCTCTCTCTGGCAGGTCAGACCGAGAAGACCACCTATAACATCTCGCTCAGTTATCTCGACCAGGAGGGCACCCTGAGGGGCCACTCCTTTGAACGCCTCAACTTCACGACCGACCTCTCGGCCTGGGCGACCAAATGGATGAGAGTGGGCATGTTCAACAACATGTCCTACGGCAAACGCATGAAGACCCGTCAGGATCAGCAGGATGCGTTCCTGTCGTCGCTGTCGCAGGCTCCGACCTACAAACCGTGGCTTCCCGACGACGGATCCGGCGTAAGAAAATGGACATACACCGCTTACGATTGGGAAGATCACAACAAGAACATGCCCGCCATCATAGCCGAAGGTATCATGGCTCCCCAAAAGAGCTACGAAGTGAACTCCAACATCTGGACCGATATCAAATTCCTGGACTATTTCACATGGCACACAAAAGCGGCCGCCCGTCTGTTCTCCACCAAGACATCGGACTGGAGAGGTGCACCCACCCCGGTGTATAACTATCACACGGGTGAGTCTAACGCCACCCTGGATAAGGGCGGCACGGGTTACAGCGTAACCGAAAACCGTACTTTCTCGACCACTCTCTACTCCACCCTCACTTTCGACTGGTCGTCGGCGAACCAGCTGCACAACGTGATGGCAATGGCGGGATACAGCCAGGAAACTTTCATGACCGAATCCCTCAACGCGGCAAGGCGTGAATATCCGTTCGACCTGAAGACCATCAACGCAGGCGGAACAACGGGTTGGACCAACTCCGGAGATACTTCGGAATGGGCGCTGCAATCGCTTTTCGGCCGCGTTACCTATAACTACAAGGAGCGCTATCTGTTCGAAGCCAACGCCCGTTACGACGGTTCGTCGAGGCTCTCGCCGGGCGGCCGTTGGGGTCTGTTCCCCTCGTTCTCCGCCGCATGGCGCCTGTCGGAAGAGGAGTTCTTCAAGAACGGCAGCATAAGCACGTGGCTCAACTACATCAAGATCAGAGGATCGTGGGGACAGTTGGGTAACCAGAACATCGGTACCTATCCCTATCAGGCGATGATCGCCCACGGTACCGCCGACGCCTATGCGTTCGACAAGTCGACTTTCGTTCCGGGATACATCCAGACCGCCTTCAACAATGAGCACATCAAGTGGGAAACTGTAACCGAAACCGACTTCGGGGTGGATCTCCAGCTCTTCAACCGTCTGGGCATCACGGTAGACTGGTACAACAAAGTAACCTCAAACATCCTTCGCGCTTCACAGGTCTCCTGGCAGTTGGGTATGACCGCTCCCACCGTTAACAGCGGTAAAATAGGGAATAGAGGTATCGAGGTGGCTATCGACTGGAACGATCAGATCCGAAGCGGCGCTCTTCGCGGACTGCGTTACTATGCAGGCGTCAGCCTCGACCACTTCAAAAACGAACTGTTGGATTTCGGCGCCGATGAGATCAGCGGATATCGCCTCAGACGCAAAGGATTGCCTTGGGAAACGTTCTACATGCTCGATGCCATAGGTATCTTCGCCGACGAGAACGAGATCAAAAACTCTCCCAAGCAGTTCAGCGACAACACTCTGCCGGGCGACATCAAATACCGCGATATTGACGGTTACGGACCGGATGGCAAACTCACCGGAAAACCCGACGGCAAAATCGACAACGCCGACCGCACGACGATGAGCGGCGCCTATCCCGCACTGTTGTATACCGTCAAGTTCGGCGGCCAGTGGAAAGGTATCGACCTGAGTGTGTTCGGAACCGGCGTGCACGACGTAAAGTTCTATGTAACCGACTGGGGAGTATATCCGTTCCGCCAGGGTTCCGCCCCCACAAGGGAGTATCTGGCAGGTATGTGGACGCCCGAGAAGCCTAACAACGCAAGGTTCCCGAGGCTCTATTTCGGCGACTACGGCGGCACCAAGAACACCCGAAATAACGACCACTTCCTGCAGAATGCCTCCTATTTCCGCATCAAAAACATCACGCTGGGATATACTCTGCCCAAGCCCTGGACCGACCATATTGGAATATCGCGCCTGAGGGTTTACGCTTCGCTCGACAACATGATAACGTTCACCAAGTTCTACGGAGCTCTCGACCCGGAACGCACCTCGCACGGATGGGGACCGACATATCCGCAAAACAAGAGTGTAACTTTCGGTATTAACCTTCAATTTTAATCATTGAGATATCTATGAAACAGATTAAATATATCGCACTGGTTCTGCTCGTTGCCACAGGCGCGGCAGGATGTTCGGATTTTTTGCAGAAAGATCCTCCCGGCTCCCTCTCCCAAATCACCTTCTGGACCAAGAAAGCCGACTTCGATTACGCCCTTGCGGCGGTCTACAAAGCGGTGCAGGATGACAACTCGGGCCAGAGGATACGCGGTACCTTCTCGGTGCAGCTGCCTTTCTTCGATGCGCTGACGGACAACTCTTTCACCGACAACAATGAGAACACTTTCGGGATGTCGCTTCGCATGCAGCAGGGGGATATTACCTCCGACATGGATGGTTTTCCCAACCACATGTACATCGCCTGTTACAGGACTCTGAGCCGTATCCACCAGATAATCTTCCAACTGGAAAATTTCAAGGGTGAACTGAGCGATGATGACAAGGATTTCTACCTGGGCCAGTGTCTGGGATTCAGGGCCTATCTTTATCATTGGATGTACATGAGTTACAGGGAATTCCCGCTGATAACCGAGCTTCTGACCCTGGAAAACCAGTATCAACCCAAGGCCGCCCGCGCCGACATCCGCACTCAGATGATGAAGGACTTCGACGATGCGATCGCCCTGTTGCCCGATGAGAACTATTATGAAGGCAGGAGCCAGGGTTTTCTCACCCCGGATGCGTTGAAGGTGTTCAAGAGCCGTATTCTGATGTACGAAGCCTATGGTGATACGGGTGTTGCCGATGTTACAAAAATGGCTGCTATAATTCCGATCCTCGAAAGTATCGAGGGCTATGAATTGACCCCGAATCTGCGCGAGGTGTTTGTCGAAGATTTCCAGGCAAGCAACAAGGAGATCATATTCTCCTCGCGTTACGCCATGCCCGACCGCACGAACAGCACCGACCTCTATTTCGGCCAGTGGCAGAAGATGGTCGTTACCCGCGACTTTGTCGACGCATTCGAATGTACCGACGGTCTTCCATGGGGCGAATCGCCTCTGACCGTGGCTGTCGACGAATCGTTGATCAACACCACCGACGGATCGAAAAGAGAGGCGCAACTTGCCGAACGCTCGAAACTGTTCGTAAATCGCGACAAGCGCATGGAAATGACCGTTACCCACAGCGGTACCGTGTGGTATCCGCAGGATCCGGGCTATGAAGGCGTCAAATGGCAATTCGCCGACAGCCACACCGGTTTCACCATGCAGAAACTCGTTCAGCCCCACGCGAACGTGGCTCCGGGTAACGACTCCAGGTCGGGCCCCGATGTTGTGATCGCGCGTTGGGCACACGTTCTGCTGATGATCGCCGAAGCCGAGAACGAAGTGAACGGCCCTACCGAGAAGGCGTACAAGGCGGTTAACGATATCAGGGTTCGTTCCGGACAGCCTGTTCTTCCCGAAGGCCTGACCAAAGAGCAAATGAGGGAAAGGATACGTCAGGAGTGGAGAATCGAAACCTGCTTCGAGTCCGGTTTGCGCTACTACCACATGAAACAATGGAGAGTGATGAACACATTGAACTCACTGACAGACCCGAAGTATGTATCGGCCATTGTAAAATGGGAGGACAGGTTCTACTTCTGGCCGCTGCCTTTCAGAGATGTCGATCAGTCCAAAGGCATATTGGTTCAGGACCCGAACTACAATTAGGGTTTTGAGATAAAAATTGATCCTGTAACCCGGGCGGTAAAATTTACCGCCCGGGTTTTTTAAATAATTACTATCTTTACATCCTGATCCTTAACCATGACAACGATTATGAAAAACTTCACATTCCAAAACACGACCAAATTGATCTTCGGGCGCGGAACGATTGCAAAGCTTGCGAAGGAGATCCCCGCCGAAGCACGCCTGATGGTTACTTTCGGCGGCGGTGGCAACGGCCACAGCGACATTACAGGAACATTGTCCTCTCCCGAAACGTCCGAAGTGAACGGACAAAAAATCGCCAGTGTTAAGAGGAACGGTGTCTACGATCAGGTGGTGCAGGCCCTCGCGGGACGCGATTTTGTCGAATTCTGGGGTATCGAGCCCAATCCGCGGGTCGAAACTCTGCGCAAGGCGGTGGCGCTCGGGAAAGAAAAGGGGATAGATTTCCTGCTCGCGGTGGGCGGGGGTTCGGTGGCCGACGGCACGAAACTTATCGCCTCCTCTATCCGCAACGCCGCCGACCCGTGGGACATTGTGCTCAACGGGAATCTTCTCGGCGAGGTGTTGCCTATGGCGACGGTGATGACCCTGCCGGCGACAGGTTCCGAGATGAATGCCGGCGCCGTGATCTCGAACGACGCGACGACCGAAAAGTTCGCTTTTTACAGCCGCAATCCGGTCTTCTCGATCCTCGACCCCGAGACCACCTTCTCTCTGCCCGACGAGCAGATAGCCTACGGCATTTGCGACACCTTCGTGCATGTCATGGAGCAGTATATGACCACCGCCGGGCAGTCGCCGCTGATGGACCGCTGGGCGGAGGGAATTCTGCTCACCCTCATCGAATCGGCGCCGAAGATCCACGCCGACAAGCGCAATTACGACGCGATGGCCGACTATATGCTCTCGGCGACGATGGCCCTCAACGGCTTCATCGCGATGGGGGTTTCGCAGGACTGGGCCACGCACCAGATAGGCCACGAACTCACCGCCCTGCACGGAATTTCACACGGGCAGACACTCGCCATCGTGTTTCCGGCACTTCTGCGCGTAATGAAGGAACAAAAGCTCTCTAAACTGCTGCAATACGGCGAACGTGTGTGGGGCCTTGTCGACGGTACCGACGCCGAGCGCGCCGAGTGGGCGATCGAACACACCGAAAAGTTCTTCCGTTCTCTGGGGCTCGCAACTCGCCTCGACGAACTGAACGTCGGAGAGGATACTATCGCCGAGATCGAGCGTCGTTTCACCTCGCGCGGCAGCGCTTTCGGCGAAGAACGCAACATCGACGGAAAAAAAGCCGCCGAAATCATGCACGCCTGCGCTTACTAAATTGATATTTGATAATGGAAAATCACATCGTCATTTACACTGCCATATATCCTTCGCAGGTACATATGGCGCAAAGTCTGCTCGAATCCGCAGGAATCGGGAGTATCATCAGAGACGAATTGACATCGCAGGTTATCGCTTTCTCGACAGCCACCGGCGGGGTGAAACTCATGGTGGACAAAGCCGACGCCCCAAGGGCCATCGAGTTGCTTATCGAAGGCGGATACCAATTATAAGAGCTTGTTCGGAATTTTTGCCGCGCTCGCCGAAAAAATGGACAGAAGCATACTCGACGTATGGACTGTCCATTTTTCGAGGTAACGGCAGCAGAATCGCCGCTATGGCCGCAAAAATCAGCAGTCGATGCCGAGTTTCTGAAGGTCCTTCTTAAGTTGGGCGTCGTTGTCGGAGAGCACGAGCAGTTTGTCGCCCAAATGAAGGGCGGTACCGCCGGTGGGTACGAAATACTCCTCGCCGCGCTTCACCATCACGACCAGCGTGCCTGTCGGAAGCTGTATGTTTTTGAGCTGCTCGCCTTTCGCCAGGAACGCCTCCCGCACCTCGATCTCCGAAAGGGCCGATTTTATCTTGTCGGGAAGGTCGATGCCGAAGTTGTCCTGGGGCAAAACCTTTGAGAGGCCCAAACGCTCCGCCATGAAACTGACCGTCGAACCCTGGATCACGAGCGACAGTATCGTGATGAAGAACACCACGTTGAATATAAACTCGGCAACCCCGGACGGGAATCCGTCGGCCACGGCTACAAGCGGATAGGTCGCAAAGATGATAGGTACGGCGCCGCGAAGTCCGACCCAGCTCACATATCCGCGCGCACGCCAGGTGAAGCGTTTGAAAGGCGCCATGCAGGCGAGTACCGTCGCCGGGCGCGCGATCACGATCATGAATACCCCGACCAACACTCCGATCAACGCCGTTCCGGAAGTAAAGAGCATGCGCGGGCTCACCAACAGCCCCAGCGAGAGGAACATAATTATCTGGAACAGCCAGGTGAAGCCGTCGAGGAAGTTCGTAAGAGGTTTTTTGAAGACTATTTTACGGTTGCCCGCCACAAGTCCCGCAATATAAACAGCCAGATAGCCGTTGCCGCGCAACACATCTGTCATCGCGAACACGAACAGCGCCATTGCGAGCAGCAGGATGCCGTAGAGCGAGGTGTTGTGGAGCCCTATGCGGTTGATGACCCACACGATGGCCCGTCCCAACAGATACCCCGCCGCAGCGCCGACACTCATCTGGAGCGCGAACTGCCCCACGGCGAGCCACCAGTTGGGAGCCTCGCCCTGCCCTATCAGCGTTAGCAGCATGATCGTCAGAATGTAGGCCATAGGGTCGTTCGATCCGCTCTCGAGTTCCAACAGCGGACGGAGGTTCTGTTTCAGCCCCTGTTTCTTGGAGCGCAGGATCGAGAACACCGACGCAGAATCGGTAGACGACATCACCGACGCCATCAGCAGCGACTCCATGAACGAGAGGCGAATGGTGATCAGTCCCCACTCGAAGATCAGGCCGCTGACAAGCCAGATGAAAGCCCCTGTCAACAGCGCCGTCATAAGCACCCCGCCGGTCGCAAGCACGACCCCCGGCGCCCAGATCGGTTTAACCTCGCGCAACGAGGTTTCGAAGCCGCCGGAAAAGAGTATTATACAGAGTGCGAGCGTACCTATGGCCTGCGCCGCCTGGGCATTATTGAATGGGATCCCGAGGCCGTCGTTGCCGAAAAGCATCCCCACGACCAGAAACAGGAGCAGCGAGGGAATGCCGAAACGCGACGAAGCTTTGCTGGCAATGATGCTGACCACAAGCAGGATCGCACCGACGAGCATTAC
>QMCD01004054.1_pt1 | contig 11772 bp, 10 predicted proteins | sample 1821841 | NCBI WGS metagenome assembly QMCD01 (sample SAMN01991225, study PRJNA193472) | Termite gut metagenome, whole genome shotgun sequencing project. | isolation source: worker | host: Macrotermes natalensis | reverse complement strand
CCTGTCGTTTCGGCCGACGGTAAACTGGTGGGACTTTTGACCTACCGCGACATCACGAAACTCAAGGACAATCCCTTTGCGTCGAAAGACGATAAGGGGCGCCTGCGCGTGGCCGCAGGGGTGGGTGTAGCACCCGATACTCTGGAGCGCGTGGCCGCACTTTACGACGCGCAGGCCGATGTGATAGTGGTGGATACCGCCCACGGCCACTCGAAGAACGTGGCCGAAACGGTTAAGGCCATAAAGAAGCAATTTCCATCTTTGGATGTCGTTGCCGGAAACATCGCCACCGCCGAAGCGGCTAAATTCCTGGTCAAGGCGGGAGCCGACGGCGTAAAGGTAGGCATCGGCCCGGGCTCGATCTGCACCACCCGCGTGATAGCAGGTATAGGAGTGCCGCAACTTACTGCAATTTACGACGTCGCAAGAGCTGTGAAGGGCAGCGGTACTACCGTTATTGCCGACGGCGGCCTGCGCTATTCGGGCGATATCGTGAAGGCGATCGCCGCCGGGGCCGACTGCGTGATGGCGGGCTCGATGTTTGCCGGGACCGAAGAATCGCCGGGCGAAACGATCATCTACAACGGCCGTAAATTCAAATCTTACCGTGGAATGGGCTCGCTCGAAGCTATGGCCCAGGGGTCGAAAGACCGCTACTTCCAGGGCGACGAACAGGATTCCCGCAAGCTCGTTCCCGAAGGGATCGCCGCGCGCGTACCTTATAAGGGTACTCTTGCCGAGGTTATATATCAAATGGTCGGCGGCCTGAGGGCGGGTATGGGTTATGTCGGCGCGCAGACGATAGAGCAGCTCAAGGAAGCTAAGTTCATACGCATTTCGGGCGCGGGCGTTGCCGAAAGTCATCCGCACGACGTAACGATCACACGCGAGGCGCCTAACTATTCGAGAGGAGAGTAGCTCCTCTCGAATACGTCATCGACCGGAGCCGGTTGGTCGGCTGTAAGCCGGCACCGAAAAGCGAAGGGAGATAACTACAAAAGGATATGGCATTGATTACCAGAGATATTCCGATCCGTGTTCGGTACAACGAGACCGACCAGATGGGTATTGTCCACCACTCGAACTATATCTTTTATTACGAGGTGGCGCGCACCGAATTGATGCGTGCGCTCGGGACGAGTTACCGCGAAATGGAGGAGAGGGGAGCGCTGCTCGTCGTCAGGGACGTACGTTCGAGATACATAGCTCCGGCCTATTATGACGAGATTCTGACCGTGAGGGTTTCGATCAGCGAGATGCCGGCCGTAAAGGTTACCTTCGATTTCGAGATATTCAATACGGCGGGCGAAGCGATCCACACGGGAGAAGTTGTGCTCGCATGTGTCGATAAAGTGTCGCGCCGCCCCAAACGCGTTCCCGAGTGGTTTGTTGCCTTGCTCGCCGAAGGAGGTGCGACGAGCGGCGAAGAGATAGCAGTGCAATAGCACGTCGGAATAAGATCCCAAAAAAAGATGCGAGGCCCGGGCGGCTTCGCATCTCTCTTTTATCGTAATATTTTCTACTTGTCGGCTATACAGCGCAGAGGAAAACCGCTGGCACGTGCACTGCCTGCAACATCGTCCGCCGTGTCCCCGGGATTGATATAGTCGTGGCGGAATGCCAAGCCTCCCTTGGTATCAGGTTTACGGCTCGACCAGTAGAATCCGACGGGATAACCCGGCTCTCCGTGCTCTTTGTTAACTATATTGGTGTAGTTGCTGTTCGTGTTGGCAAGGGAGGGAGAGAAGCTGCGGCGTCCGGCGGCGGGAAAGAATGTCGTGATAGGTCCCGTCGGCTCGGCAACCCAACCTGTCGAGAAATTCCAACCATATTCATATTCACCATCGACATTGAACTCTGACGGATCGCCGGTAGAGCTGCCCGTGGTGGTGAAATCTGCCCATATTTCAGGCGGGGCCACCCTCCAGCCTGCCGGGCACGGGTCGTAAATGGTTTTCGAGGTGGGACTCCACAAGCCGTCGTTAGAGGTCATGAGCCAGTCGAAGTCATTATCCTCGCTTCCCGCTATAAAGATAGCCGGGTATGCCGTGGCGAACTCCACGGTGCCGGGATAGTTAAACTCATCCTTTTCGTTGTTATCCACATTCGAGACGGCAAAGTTGTAGGTTACGAACGAGTTCGAGTTGCCCAAAAGTGTTTGCGGGGTGGTAGAATCCCACAGGGCCGGCCCCACGAACGGATCTTTGCGCCCCCACTGGTAATAGAGGCCGTAAGAGAGACGGAGCTCTTCAGGTGTGGCGTTCGAGGAGGCCAACGCACCGAGATTGCGGTTCATGACCTCCATCCCGTTTATGATATCGTACAGGTTGGTCGGATCGTAGTCCGTAACCCAGATGTGCCAGCTCCAAAGGGCCTTCTCGTTTTCGTCCATGAGGACTATAAGGGCATTACCCGGCACAACCTTGTCGGTGCCTCCCGTCCGGAAGTAGATATATCCGTTCTCTTCGAGCGAGACGTTGGACACAGTGGTCCCGGAAGTACTCCACAGGCGTGTCGCCGAGACCGCACCGGTAATGGTTTCGGCGGTTTCGTTGCCGCGTCTGAGGGCGTTGAATTTGTAACGCTTGCCCGGCCTGTTGATAATGAAACTGTTCGCCGAATCGGTGATCTCTTCGGCTATCATGACCGTAACCACCAAGTTGTTTGTAATGGTGGTGCCGGTGTCCGTCGTGGCCGAAAATTTGATCGAACTGGCGTATACCGCCGAACTGCTCTGGACGGGAGCCGTGATTATAAATCGGTCGTCGCCCATGGTGCAAGTCCAGCCGGCGGGAAGATTGGTCGGGTCGTCGATGCTCACGATACGATGTGTGGTGTACGTTAACTCCTTGGATTGTCCCCACTCGAAATCGAGCGACAGCGTTGAGAGTTTAAACGAGGCAGCGGTCTCCGCCTCTTTGTCTTTCTTACATGCCGTGAGCAGGGTGGCGAGAGCGAAAATGGAGAGGACGGCCGTTTTTGTATATGAATATGTCATAAATGCAGAATTTAGAGGCAAAATTACCAAAAACTTCCATATCTTTACGCATGGCAGGCACATTTATTGTGTCGGAGCAGGCACATTTATTGTGTCGGAGAAGCGATATAAACCAATTAATCCTCTACGGAATGAGTACGAAAATCCAAAAAGGCTCGAAATTGGCCGACAAAAGGTTTCACATTACCATAGCCGACGGCGGTCCTCTGATGGTATATGGCAAGCCCTCTCTGGTTCAAAAATTCATCGTTCCCAACGAGCGGGGCGAGATATGGTGGCTTCAGGACGGGCTCTCCTTCGAGATGGCGACCGAGCCTGTGGCCCTGTGCCGTTGCGGCGAGTCGAGGAATAAACCCTATTGCGACGGCTCTCATGCCCACGTCGATTGGGATCCGGCCCTGACCGCCTCTGAAACCGGTCTGCTCGATGGCGCGGAGGTGATAGAAGGGCCCGTGCTGTCGCTCTCCGACAACGAGAAGTATTGCGCTTTCGCGCGCTTTTGCGATGCCGGTCTGCGCGTTTGGAACGAGGTGGACGAGAGCGACCATCCAAAGCATCACGACATGACGATCCGGTCGGCGGGGCACTGTATAGCCGGACGCCTGTCGGCTTGGGACAACGCTTCGGGCGAACCCTGCGAGCCTGAGTTGGAGCCCGAATTGGGACTTGTGGAGGATCCGAAGATACACGCCTCTGCCGGGCTGTTCGTCAGCGGCGGGATACCTGTATCGCGTGCCGACGGATTCACTTATGAAGTTCGCAATCGTGCCACGCTGTGCCGATGCGGCCAGTCGTCTAACAAACCGTGGTGCGACGGGACCCACGCCTCATTCCGCTGGAACGACGGTCTCGGAGGGGGGCCGACCGGCGAAAAATGGTGATCGGGTTTTCGGAGGGATAATAGTTGTGGCGGCGGGCTGTTTTTATGCTGCCTGCGGTGCCCGAATGGTGCTATCCGAAAAATTTTTTGTAATTTTGCCGACGCTTTTGAGCCTTGGCGTGATTCGTTTCGCTGTTACGGGCTCCGATGCGCCCGGATGGTGGAATTGGTAGACACGCCGGACTTAAAATCCTGTGGACAGCAATGTCCGTGTCGGTTCGATCCCGACTCCGGGTACCATGTGAATCGCCAACTGTCTGATTAATCAGTAGTTGGCGATTTTTTCATGGCGCCGCGACCGCAAGTCCCCGATTTCGTTTCAATTTATAATCATTCACTCTGTCGGTTTTCCATCGGAAATCATCAGAAGATTACTACCCCCGGACTGCTTTATTGAGGAACGATTGCACCTCGGCGACTTTGTAGTAGACTTTGCCGCCCGTCATGTAGTAGGGGATAGCAAAGTTTTTCAACCATCGCAAACGTGGATAATCTTTGGTTTTAATGCCGATAACAAAAATAGATATTTGTTTTCATAGAGAAGGGCTTAATGGTATTAAAGATTGATTTTGGAGAGAAAGCGCGAATAAAACAACAATCGTGCAATCAAATTCGTTTGCAGCCGCGATAGGGGAGCACTCCCAAAATCTCAACGCTGTTATAACCGGACGCCGCAGACTGACAACCGAAATGGCGATCAGACTGGAAAATGCTTTGGGACTGGAGGAGGAGTTTCTGCTCACCTTGCAAGCCTACCACGACATAGTCGCATACAAGATCAAACAAGCGAGTAGCTCCGTTTCGGGGCGGCCAAATATACGGCGCGGTCTGTTTTGGGATACCGATTTCGATACGCTCGATTTTGGAAGGTACCGAAACGCCGTTATTCAGCGGATACTCGAAAGAGGAAGCGATGACGATAAGGCCGAGATCGCCCGTTTCTACGGTTTGTCGCTGCCCGAATTGGATAAGTACAAGCCGACCAACTCATACCAGATCAATCTGGCCACAGATCAATCCGCTCGAATATAACCGCATATGTCCCTAAATTACAAGACTGTAACCCCACACCCCCGTTGTCTGGCGGGTAAGAATTGGGATGATTTAAAACTCGATATAATCGAAAGAGTGAATGAGAAGATTTTATAATAATGGGAGCCGAGTAGTTATCTTCGCGACCACACCACGACTGAACTGCACCCCAAAAGTTTTGTCTAACTTTTGGGGTGCTTTTTTTATTCTTTTGAAAATTGTTCTCCGGAGCGGGCAATTTGCCATGCTCAGAGGGGGGGGTTAAGGCTCTTCCAGAGTGTTTTCAGGATCCCAGCTGCCCGCAACGTCGAGGTTGGTTAGGTTCAACAGCGGAAGGTTGACAGGAAGCGCTATCTCCAGATCCAACAAATCGATTCCAGCCAAAGCTAAAACATCACTGAGGCTCGGTCCTATGCGAGGAAAAAGTTCAGTTTCGAGCAGCACCTCGAGTGCGGCGCTGAGACCACCGCCGACTGCGGAGTCGAGATTGAGAACGTCGAGTAGCTTTACCCCGACTGCAAGACTATCGCCCCGCTTATCATAATCGTCGATACCGAGGTCGGCCACCGAATATTCGTTGTAGGCCTGAAGATTGTTGGGAGCGTTGAACTCCAACGGGTCTTTTATATCGAACAGAGCGCCGGTAAGAAGATAATCTTCCACCACATCGTCGAGAAGCAGGCCGCCGACCACCCCCGGTACGGCCGCATTGATACTGTTGATCACCATCAATTGTTCGCCGGCATTGTCGTTATCCAAATCCACGAAGCCCAGATATTTGGTTATGACCACATGTTTCACTTCGCCGTCGGTTACTACTTCGGTGATAGGGAGAGAGTATGTGTGGGATGCCGGATCCCTGGCCTTCACCTCCATATCGAAGCCGAACTGTGTGGGTTGGTTCGTTACCGTGACCAGTACGTTCTTGGCAAACTTCCACGGGTTGAGCAGAGGATCGAGTATATCGGTCACATCGCCGCTTTCGTTATTGCCTTCGAGCAGGCCTCCGACATCGGATATCAGTCTTTCGAGAAGAAGCTCGTGGAGCAACGTTGTCGCGGGGCCGACGATAGCCTCCACTAACGGGTTGATTAATTGATCCAGAAGACCGGTAAGAGGCCCCAATAGCGGTTTGAGAGCAGCACCCAGTGTGCCGCTCACAATGGGAGCTATCTGTTTTTGGAGAAGATCCTCGGACGCCAGATTTGCTATAAGATCGTCCACCAACATACTGAGTCCCTCCTGAACATCGACCAGCGACCTGTATGCCTTGAAAATTCCTACGATGCGCTGCAGGTAGACCGTTTCCGAGGGGTCTTCATGCGAGAACTCGATCACATCCATGAAAAAATCGGGATCGTCGGCGCCCAGCAGATAGGGCAGATTGAGTCTTGCCTGGTCGAAACCGAGTTTATAATCCGAGAGCAGATCGGGCGGCAGGGGCATGTTGGCGGCCTCTTCCTTCCGAAAAATGTCGGGGTCGGTGTTGGTTACAAAAACCGCCCTGTAATGGCCCACGGGCAGAGTGTCGGTGATTGCGTCCAGGGGCCAGTCCTGTATATTGTCGCTGGTATCATTGTCGAAGTCGTCGAAAATGAGCCGTTCCCTCACAAAATTACCTTCGGCGTCGTATATCAGATAGCGCAGGTCGAACACGCGCTCATCCTCTCCGGTGACTACGCCGAAATCGGCCTCGGCCCTGGTGGTGGCGGGGGGCGAGAATGTGGCTACAAAATAGCCCTCGGGGATGGTCTTGCTGTTTTTGGAACCGACCTCCTGCCCGCCCGATCCATCGATGAATTCTTTCTCCGAGCATCCCGCCATGGTTGCGACATACAATGCTGCCGAAAGCATACATATATAGTATCTCATAATTTTCCGATTTTAAGGATTGTTGGGGTCGTGTGGAGTGCCGTCCGGATTGGTGTCCGGGGTGTCGTCCACGCCATCCCAATTGTCGTCGTCGATGTGGATGCCGGCGTCGGAAGGGTTGGCCACGAATAGCTCCTGTCCGAGAATGACCTGCCGGTAGTCGCCGCTGAGGTTGGTGGCCCGATTGGCCTCGATGGTGAATTCACCTCCCGCGGCGGTGGCCACCGGTACACGGCCTATCGGGGGATCGGTCGGCTGTGCAGACCGATCTGCCGCCTCGAGTTCCATCGTTATAGGTGTGTCTGCGGTGGGGAAATAGTAGCGGGAATAGTAACTCACGCCGCCACCCATGTCCGTCATCGTGTAATAACTGTCCTGCGTGTCGAAATTGTCCGCCGCCGTACCGCCGACCACCATCCACCGGGTGGTGAGGGGGGTGTTGTGGTAGAGCCTTGTCTCCACTCCGTCGGGGACGTATGTCAGCGTTATGGACAGACCGCCGACCACTCTTGCAAGCAGGGCCGACACTGTCGTGCCGCTGCCCGGGGTGAAAGGATCGCTTATGTCGAAAAACAGCTCGGCGGTCTGCGGAGTGTTGTTGGACGCCGCCCTGTCTTCGATACTCAGATCGGCAAGGGAACCCCCGTAGTCGATAACTATGTCGTCGGTGGCAGGGGCGCGGTTGTAAAAGTCGTAATTCTGCCGGTTGAAGCCAAGCACGACAAGCCTGCAGGTCGACAGCGGCGAGAGACGGATCTTGAGATTCTCGACAGGAAACTGCTCGACATCCATCTGTAATGCCAACTCCGGCGCTGCCCGGTAGTTTGAGTTAGCCTCCGCGAGGGCGTTGTTTTTGGTGAACGGCAACACGAGGATACGGTCGACACTGAGGGGGTCGTCATTACTGAACGCACGCGTACCTATAACGTTGTCCGCGCCGACACGCATATCGACCTCGACGGGACTACTCCCCAACGGTGTCTCTGTCTGGCACGACCACAGCAGGCATGCACCCAAAAAGAGGGCGGTTGCCATGCGGTATGAGTCTGAAAATGGTTTCATGCTGGTATTGCGCTCATCTATTAATCATTAATAACTTAAATATACGGGGCATACCTTCGACAGGTATGGGAAAGTATGCCCCGTATGACAGGCAGGCTAAAACCTGCGTGCGGCCGGTTACGGATTTTCAGGCTGCGGTTCTTCTATCGTAAGGTTCTCGACGTTGGCCCAGTCCCGGAGTACGTTCACGGTGATGGTTTCGTCCGTGAGCAGGCTCGTGGGTTTGTCGTCTTCGTTGACGGTACCGGTATCGTCCGCGGTGGTTTCGCTGTCCGGGGTGTTGTCATCGCCAAATTCGCTGTCGGCCCTGTTCTTGAGACCTATCGCAAGCAGCACATTGGGCTCCAGATTGATGGTGCCTCCGTCCGAATCCACCACATTCCAGGTTTTAAGCGGGTTGCTGAACTCGTCCTGAAGTACCATTGTCATCGTTACGGCGTCGATAGGAAGGGCGTAAGCGGATTCGATCTGTGCATTCGGAACGAGATCGAGACCGTCGGAATCCCCGGGGCCGGCATAAACATTGTTCGCGGTGTCTACTGTCTGGCCGGTGAGGGGTATGCTGATAACAGGATATGCAGCCCCTGCAGCTACGCTGCCATCCCCGGTGGTAAGGTTCACGGAGGTGTTTGCATCGGTTATGTTAAGGCGAAGATACGCGACGTCCACTCCTCCTATCTGGGTAGGTATGTCGGTGAGATAGACGAAGATACCGGCCACCTGGCGGGAGATGTCTATCTCTATCGTGGCTCCGGTTGCAAGAACCTCCTGGGTCACGTTGCCCGCAAATATTACCTTGGTGTTGTTGCTTGCCGCTGCGATAGTCGCCGAAAAGTCATTGAAATTGGTGGTTGGCGTCGGCGTCGTAGGCGTATAGCCGTCGTTGTGCCCCACTCCAAGGAATTTGTAATCTCCCGCCGGGAAGGTGTTGTCGGCCAGTATTCTCGTGGCCGTAAAGGTTGTCTCGTTGTAATCGCCAATCATATCTACGGTCTGGGTGTAGAGATAATCACCGCTCCCGTTGTTGAGGAATGCATAGACGTTCATGGCGACGAAAGCCGGTATCGGCCCGTCGTCGCCCGAGGAGAAGATGTCGCCGCGGGTTTTGATAGAATTAACGGCGTTTACTTTGAATTTTACGGTTCCCGCTTCATCGCCGGAAAGCCGTTCCGTTTTTGCACACGAGCCCATGAGCAGGCCGCATGCGGCAATCAGGGTAATGATCTTTTTCATAATAGTAATTTTTTTTGTGATTAAATGGTATCTGTTCGGTCTGTTATCGGGGTATGATCTCGAGCGGGACTACGTGTTCCCACGTGCCGTTTACGTATACATGGACAACATGTCCGTGTTCGGCATCGGGGTCGATCCGCTCCCTTATCCCGCTCACCTCGTTTCGGTGCATGGTGATGGAGGTAACGTCGTGGCTTTTGCGCCCTCCGTCCCCATCCACCAGGGTGAGGCTCACCTTGGAGCTGCCGGCTTCCACGGTCGGTGCGAGTTTTATGATAGCGGTCAGATCGGTGCCTGCGACCTTGAACCCTTTGGTGACAGAGGTCGAACCCGAGTAGGTCATCGCCCAGTCGATGGTTGCGTAGAGGTTGTCCGTGGTGATATAGAGGCTGTCGGCGGACCCGGGGATGTTCTCCACAAATACCACCAGCGCACCCTTTGCCCTGTGCATCCCGATATCGACGTTGGCCGTGGGCGGCATGGGAACGTTGCCCGTACCTATATATATATCGTTATGCTCGCGCTTTTCGGGATGAAGGGTTATGGCCACGGAGGATTGGCCCGAGTTTTGTGAAAAAACGGCCCCGTTGCCTGTAGCCGTAATACGGTTGATGCCTGCCGGGTACGATTCGACGGACAGGTCGTAAACTTCGCCGGTCGGCTCCGGGGTGGCATTATATACCTGATAGTCGGCCTTGGCGGCATTGTGGCGCCACAGGGTGAGGGAGCCCACATAGGAGGAGAAGGGCAGGGTCTCGTCCATGACCACTATCGGGTCTCCGAACTGTGCCCCGTTGAAATAGTTCTTGTCCTTCACCGACACGGTGTGTTTCCACAGTGTGGGCGGAACTTCCGGTTCGCAATCTTCGTAATCGTCCTTTATGCACGAAACAACAAGTGCGGGAAGTAAAAGGCAGGCAATGAAATTAGACGGTCTCAACTCTTTAAGGTTTATATGAAGTGAATGACATACGCCGCCACATATACGCGGCCAATTATTTTTGCATTTTGAGATTGATTTATCAATTATTATGCCATGACATCATTTGAGGTCGGTTTGATGATTTTGCGGCGCGATCAGAAGAGGTCGACAGTATGGCGCTATAAATCACCCTGCGGATGGCGGAATGTTGTGATGAATTTATAGAGATCAGGCTATTTTCATGCGAATAATCAACCCAACAACACTTCCGGCCATTCCTTTCTCTGAATTACGGTAACTACTTGCCGGTTTCTTCGTATCTTTGCAGCCGGTATATTATGGAAAGGAAAAAGGCATCTCTTATCCTCGACGACGGCAAGGTGTTCGAGGGATTTTCGTTCGGGGCTGTGGCTTCGGTTGCGGGCGAAGTGGTATTCAACACCGCCATGACCGGCTATCCCGAAAGCCTGACCGACCCGTCGTACTGCGGCCAGATACTCGTCCTCACAAGCCCCATGATCGGTAATTACGGCGTCCCGCCCGCTACACGCGAGGGTGCCGAAATATTTCGAGTCGGAGCGAATCTGGACAAAGGCTTTGGTGGTAGCCGATTACACCCCGGGGTACAGTCACTGGAACGCAGTGGAAAGTCTCGGCGAGTGGCTTGCCCGGAGCGGCGTACCGGCCATCTGCGGAGTAGACACGCGCGAGCTCACCAAGTACATCCGCGAGCGGGGGGTCATGCCCGGGCGCGTGGTGGTGGAGGGTGCAGAACCACCCACCGGGCCGGAAAAGAGCGCATATCCGCATCCCGTCGCGGAGGTCAGTTGCCGCGAACCGGCCACTTACGGCGACGGGGATGTAAAGATCGTCCTTGTCGACTGCGGCTGCAAGTACAATATTATTCGCTGCCTCACCGCGCGAGGGGCTACGGTTACGAGGGTTCCGTGGGACTACGATTTCACGGGAATGGACTACGACGGCCTCATGCTCGGCAACGGCCCGGGCGACACCCCACACATTGCGCCGCCACGGTGGAGCATATAAAAAGGGCGATGGAGAGCGATAAACCCATCTTCGGGATATGCCTCGGCCATCAGTTGCTGTCGCTGGCCGCGGGTGCGAAGACCTATAAACTGAAATACGCGAAGACCTATAAACTGAAATACGGCCACCGCAGCCACAACCAGCCCGTGCTTATGGCAGGAACGAACCGCGCCTTCATCACTTCGCAAAACCACGGGTACGCAGTCGACGCGGAAACCCTTCCGACGGGATGGGAGCCGTGGTTCACAAACATCAACGACGGCACGAACGAAGGCATCCGCCACGGCACGCGGCCTTTCTTCTCGGTGCAGTTCCATCCCGAAGCGTCGAGCGGCCCGGTCGATACCGAATTCCTGTTCGACGAGTTCATATCTCTGTGTAAAAAATGAGCGAAAACAACAATACCGCCATACTTTTGATGCACTGCCCCGACAGACCCGGGCTCGTGGCCGCCCTCACCGGCATCATCAACGAGTGCGGGGGAAACATTCTCCATCTCGACCAGTGGGTAAACCACGAGGAGAACATATTCTTCATGCGTATCGAGTGGGACCTCGCAGGCTTTACCGTCCCGCGCAGGGAGATCGACGAGTGGTTCGAGACGCGTTTCGGCCGCCGTTTCGATGTACGGCACACGCTCCATTTCTCAGACCAACGTCCCCGAATGGCTATTTTCGTGTCGCGAATGGCGCACTGTCTCTACGATATGCTTGCGCGCCACGCCGC